>PVBE010883198.1_pt1 | contig 22140 bp, 21 predicted proteins | sample 1631181 | NCBI WGS metagenome assembly PVBE01 (sample SAMN08397723, study PRJNA350692) | Marine metagenome, whole genome shotgun sequencing project. | isolation source: water | place: Pacific Ocean | collected 2012-04 | reverse complement strand
TCGGGGGAAATGTAGCTGAACATGGCGCCTGCCTGCAGGTCGTCTCCGCGCATTCCTCACCTCCCCTAAGAAAAGGTCCGCGCGTAGCGTACACCAACGATCCCAACAGACAAGTGAAAAATGGAGCTTTTCAGCAACCTGCTAGGACTTGTTCCCGCTCTTGCCCAGTGCGTCACCCTGCGGCGATTTGGTAGGCCGGGCATCTTGCCCGGCGAAAGTGGTGTAGCGCCGGGGCTTTAGCCTGCATTTCTCACCAACCATTCGACGCAGAGGGTGGCGGAGGGTCGATGTCCAATGGCGGGTCCACCCATTCGCGAAGGAGATGTAGCGCGGAGGCTTCAGCCTCCGCTGGTTTTCGATTCAACGTAGCGTTTTGGCGGAGGCTGAAGCCTCCGCGCTACACCGCTATTGGTTCTGGTGCTTCCGTGAAACACAGGGTGTCCAGGACAGGTCGTGCTGTGATCTTCGGGCAAATGGCTTTCTCACAACGAGTTGACAGGATCAAAGAAGGATGGCTTCTTCTTGTTGTGAGAAATGCAGGTTAGGCCCAACCTCTCAGCGAATGGATTAATCCCGGCTGTCAGGCGGGGGCTGAAGCCCCCGCGCTATAATTTTCCCTTTGGGCAGATACGGATCCTCGCCTTACACCGTCTATTGAGGATGGCATAAATAATATCCTACACGTAGCGGCTCAACGAAATGGTCTGGAGAATTCCCAGACACTTCTGGGGCAGGTACGGAGCCCTGCCCCTACACGCAATGGTGCAATGGACATGTAGGGGCCGGGCTCTGTACCGGCCTTTTCACGCGATACGCAGATAGGCCATTAATAATACAGGGATCAATAGCCTTCATTTCTCACAACCCATTTGTTTTTCTGCCGGGCGTCCATCAGTTGGTGCAGATTCCTCACTCAGTTCGGAATGACAGTTGTAACTGGGAACGGCGCCCACGACATGTCAGTCCGAGCGTAGCGAGGAATCTGCTCAAGCCAATCATCCCTGCTTTTGCATCCTTTGATTTTGGGTCTTGCCCTAATACAGGGTGTCCATGCCGAGTCCTCCACCCTTTCCGGTGGAATGGGTTCAACCACAACGAGTGGTCAACATGGAAGAACACTTCCTCCTTCTCTTTGTGAGAAATTCGGGCTAGGCTGGGACTGTGCTAAATTGTAGGAGTTGGGTTCCGTAGCCGCCCTGTAAGTCTTCGATGGAATTTGTTGGTGGAAAGCGACCCTCTTGGGAGGCATCATGACCCACACGCAAACAGTATCCTTGGACTTGGGCGATATTCTAAGGAAAAGGATAGACGAGTGTGCGAAATGGAAAAGAGATATCAGCATCCCGAAAGATCTCCGCCAGGAGCTTGAGAAGCGTTTGGCGGAAGGCGAATCGTGGGACAACTGGTCTGAATTGTCTGAGGAAGAAAACAAACTCCTAAGTGATGCCCTCTTTTCAAGATCGCTTGGCCGTTTTCTTGAGGCAAAGGAAAAGTTTGTAATTCCCGAAGACGTCCTATCTAGTATAGAGGTGGAAATATTTCTTCTGGGACGAGAGCCTATCGAACTTACCCTTGCCTATCAGGACTTTTATGCATATCAGTTCCTTGACATGTTAAATGATAATGTCAGACGTGCGCTCATGATTCGGAACGTTTTTTCAAAGAAATCTGTACCCGAAGAGGTTAAACTCGCTTGTGCTGAGGCATATCGTTGCTTCTTGTATGGACTTAATACGGCTTCAATCGTTTTGTGCAGAGCAATCGTCGAAGCATCGTTGAAGTTGGCATTAAAGCTTGAAGTGGGTACGTTAGAAACGCTGAATGAGTTTGCCCACACCAAAGCCAAGCTAATTTCATCCGATACCTACAGGAAGATCGATACGGTTAGAAAGGAGACAAATCGTTATGCCCATAGAGTTTCACAAGGAAAGGAACCACCGGGAAAAAAGACCTTGAATATTTTAGGTCTAACACAGGATATTCTGCGGGATTTGTCAGCATCGGGAGGACAAAAATGATCATCGACGTCCACAATCACTTTATCGGAGAAGCGCCGAAGGCGTTCCTCATCAAGGAGGGCAAGGCCCAGGGGATCGACGCTTCCGAGGATGCCGAGGGGGGGCTGGTCCTTGACTTCGGGGGAGGGAGGACGCTCGAGGCCGACCGGGGGTTCTTCGATCTGGACCTCCGCCTGAAATGGCTGGACGACATGGGAATCGACGCCCAACTCGTGACCATCGCCCCGAGCCACTGCCTCTTCGGCAAAGACCCCTCCTTCACCGCCGAGTACCTCGGGGTGGTGAACGACCACATCGCCGGATTGGAGAAGGCGCACCCGGGAAAGTTTTTCCCGGCCGCCATGGTCCCGCTCCAGGACGTTCCCAAATCCGTCGCCGAAGCCGACCGGGCCGTCAACCAACTGGGCGCCCGGGCGGTCTTCATGGTGTCCAACGTCAACGGGGTCTATCTGGACGACGCCCGGTTCGACCCGCTCTATGAAGCGGTGCAGGGCCTTGGGGTTCCGCTGTTCATCCATCCCGCGTTCCCGGCCGCCCTGGACGCGATGGGAGACTACCACCTGTCCAACATCTGCGGATTCCCGTTCGACCAGACCCTCAACCTCGGGCGCATGGTCCTGAGCGGGGTCTTCGAGCGCTTCCCCCGGCTCCAGGCGTTCTACACTCACGGCGGGGGGACGGCCCCGTTCCTGCGCGGCCGGTGGGACCATGCCTACGGCGCCCGGGAGGACACCAGCGCGACCATCCCCAAACCGCCCAGCGCCTACTTGCCCCAGATCTGGCTGGGGTCGATGGTGTTCTATCCCCCGACGCTGGAATTCGTGATCCGCTCGGTCGGCGTGGATCACGTCTGCCTGGGCAGCGACTACCCCTATGACATGGCGGACCCGGACCCGGCTGGCACGGTGCGCAAAGTCGGCTCTCTGTCCGATCCCGGGGTGAACGCTGTATTGGGTGACAACGCCAAGGTCCTGTTCGAATTGCATTCATGACCCGCGTCGGTTTCGCGGGGCGCAAGGCGACCGCCGGAGGAGCGCGCAAATGATTATCGACGTACACAACCACTTCATCGGCGAGGCGGCCAAGCGGTTTATTCTGAAAGAAGGCAAGGCCCGGGGGATCGACGCCTCGGAGGACGCCGCGGGCAACCTGGCCATCGACTTCGGGTTCCGGACGCTTTCCGTCGGACCGGAGATGTTCGAGCCCGAGATCCGGCTGGAGGCGATGAAGCAGCGGGGGATCGACGCGCAGCTCCTGACGATTTCCGCCACCCACGCGTTCTTTGGGCAGGACGCCGGATTTGTGGCCGAGCACCTGGCCGCCGTCAACGAGGACGGCGCCCGGATGGCCGCGGCGCATCCGGGGAAGTTTTACCCGACGGCCGCGGTGCCCCTGATGGATGTCTCCGCCGGCGTCAAAGAGGCGCGGCGCGCGGTCCGGGACCTGAACGCCCGGGCGATCTTCGTGAATTCCAACGTCGACGGGGTCCACCTGGACGATCGGCGTTTCGATCCCCTCTATGAGACCGTTCAGGATCTGGGGGTGCCGCTCATCGTCCATCCCATCACGCCCGCCTCCCGCCAGGGCATGGAGGGCTACCACCTCTTCAACCTCTGCGGGTTCCCGTTCGACCACGCGCTGAACCTGGCGCGAATGGTCCTGTCGGGGGTCTTCGAGCGGTTCCCGCGGCTACGGGCGTTTTTCACCCACGGCGGGGGGCCGACACTCTTCCTGCGGGGACGCTGGGACCACGCCTACGGGATCCGCGAGGACACCCGGGCGGACATCCCCGAGCCCCCCAGCGAATATTTCGACCGCATCTGGTTCGGGACGGTGGTCTTCTCGCCCACGACGCTGGAGTTTGTGATTCGTTCCGTGGGGGCGGACCACGTCTGCCTGGGAAGCGATTATCCCTACGACATGGAGGACCCGGACCCGGTCGGATTGGTGCGGAAGGTCGGCGTCCTCTCGGATTCGGAGTCGGAAGCCGTCCTGGGCGGGAACGCGATAGACCTGTTTGATTTGCGGGGTTGACGCGCCTGCGGCGCAACGGCCCGGCTGATCGAGCGATTGGCGGTTTGCCGGCGAAGCCCCGGGAGGGCTCCCCCCCCCTCCCCCCGATTCGAGGTTCGCTACACCTTGCTGAACCGGCTTTGCGGACTCTTCATGCAGGTGTGCGGGCAGTCCATCCTCTCCGGCCAGAGCGTGCAGCGGCTCACCCGAAGTCGAGGTTTTCCGAGGACGGAGGTGAGGGCCGCGTGCCGGCGGTCGATGGCTACTTCCGCGGTCCGTCCGGCTTCAGGATACCTCAGCCGCCGGACGCCTCGAAAATGGCGGATGGCTGTCATCATGACCGGAATCATGACGTAAAGGATCGAAAGCGCGAGGATGGCGACGATCACGGTTCCTGGATGACTCATGGTTTTCTCCTTTCGCCCCTGTCTTTCCCCGCAGCGGCGATTCAAGACACACGTCGCAGTGATGCAAGAATCCGTCTATAATTCTGGACACCTTGTCGCTGTGGACTATGGTGTAGATCAGAAATGGGAACGGGCGTCCTATGGTTCGTCCGGGTCACGGTTCGGGGGCCGTGCCCGCTCCTTTCCCCTTTCCCCCTCCTCGACGATGCCCGGATCTGAGATTTGACTGAATCCCAACGGAATCCCGCGATGGAAGCGGGCGGCGAGCGGAGAGGGGCGCCGGCAATCTCCAAAAGCCGCGTGCGGCTGGCGGTCCTGGGCGTGGCCTTGGGGATGTTTCTGGCCGCCCTGGACATCACCGTCATGGGGACGGCGATGCCGACCATCGTGGGGTTGATGGGTGGGATCCAGATCTATCACTGGGCCTTCACCAGTTTTTTCCTGGCCTCGGTCGTCGCGACGCCGATCTTCGGCAAGCTGGCCGACATGTACGGGGTCCGCCGGCTTTACCTCATCGCCATCGGGACTTTCATGGTTGCGTCCGCCCTTTGCGGGATGTCCCGGAACATGCCGCAGCTCATTGTCTTCCGGGGGCTTCAAGGGGTGGGCGGCGGCTCGCTGATGGCCCTCAGCTACATGATTATGGGGACCCTCTACTCCGGCCAAAAGCTGGGCAAAACGATGGGGGTGATGAATGCGGTGTGGGGCGTCGCGTCCATTATGGGACCATTGATCGGCGGCATCCTGGTGGCGAAGATCTCCTGGCGGTGGATTTTCTATATCAACCTGCCTACGGGATTCGTCGCGGCGGCTTGTGTGATGGCCGGGATTGGAAAGATGCGTGAGAGGCGCAGGGGTGGCCGTGCGGATTTTCTCGGGGGGATCAGTCTGCTCTGCGGCGTGATAGCCATATTGCTGGTGTCGGGCCAGGGGAAGCCGCGGCCGTTCGGCGCGCTGGATGCCGCCCTTCTCTGCGCCGGCGTTCTCCTGCTTGCTTTCTTTGTCTGGAACGAATCGAGGGCCGAGGAGCCCATCCTTCCTCTGTTTTTGTTCCGGATTCGGAACTTCTCGGCGGCCAGCATCCTGGGTTTCTTGACGGGATCGGGTTTTTTTGTGGCGGTGGCGTTTGTTCCGCTGTTTTATCAGGGCGTCATCGGGGCTTCCGCCATCGGCGCCGGGGCCGTCTTGATGCCCATGAGCCTCGGGTGGGCTCTGTCCAGCTCGTTCGGCGTGAGCCTGTTGCTCGACAGATTGGGACAACAGAAGCTGCTTGCCCTGGGCATTGGGTTTCAATTCGCGGCGTATGGGATTCTTGTACAGATCGGGATCGGAACCCCCTACTGGGTGGTCGGCGCGGCCATGACCATCCTCGGCGTGGGGATGGGGTTGATTTTCACGATGATTCTGACGCTCGTCCAGACGAGTGTGCCGAAGTCCCGTCTGGGGGTTGTGACCTCCTCGACGTTCCTCTTCCGGCAAATGGGCGGGGCCGTCGCGGTCGGAGTCCTGGGCGGCGTGATGAGCCGGGGGTTGATGGGTCGTCTGGCGGCCCTAGGCGCGGACCCGCTTCACAGCGGGATCGCCGAAGCCATCTCCGGTCCCCGGGACCTGATGCGGCCCGAGGTGATGGGGCGTTTTTCAGACGGGACGGCCGCCGTTCTCAAAGGAAAACTGGCCGAATCCATCTCTCCCGTATTTTGGATCTGCCTGGGGATTGTGGGAGTCGGACTGCTTATCGGTATCTGGTTCGCGGCGGGGCGAAAGGAGAGCGGCCGACGTTGAGACGGGTTTCAAAGAATCTTTTCTTTTCGCTGATCGTTTTGCTGATCCTGATCTTCCTGGCCGAGGGGATACAGCGGGTCCGTCTGGCTTTGGTGCGCCGGTCGGCGGCGGAGTGGCTGCTCTACGGTCTGAACTTGGATCCGAAAAGCCCCCCCCCCCACGTCCTGGCCTATGAAATCCGCCCCAAGGTGTCCTATCACCTGCTGATGACCGGTGTCCGCAGATTCAAAGAGCCGGGTCCCAGGGTGGTCACGGTGAACCGTATCGGTTTCCGGGGTTCGGATTTCCGGCGCGAAAAATCGCCGGGCGTTTATCGCATCGTCGCCCTGGGCGGGTCTTCGACCTTCGGCACGCTGAATAGCGATGAGGACGCGTACCCGGTGCGGCTCCAAACCTTGCTCAACCGGCGGGTCCCCGGCCGGTTCGAAGTGATCAACGCGGGGATACCCGGCCAGGCCCCATCGCATCTCGTTCCGCTTATTCGGCGGGAGATTCTCCCCCTCAAGCCCGACCTGTTGATCATCATGAACATGTTCAACCATTACTTCGTCACAACCGATAAGGATTGGCGGCGTCCCCTCATCCGTATGAGAAGGATGTTGGAAGAGCGGAGCGTCCTTTTTCTCAGCCTTTCTGAAAAGGTTACGTTTTTCACCGATCGGGACACTCTGCTCGGCAAATTCTTCGTGCGGTTTTCGGACTTCCGCGGCTATCTGGAAGAGATGATTGGCCTGGCCCGCTCGGTGGGCGCGCGCGTCCTTTTGGTGAAGCAGCCGATCCTGCCCCGCGGAATGACCGGAAAGAACCTGCTTCCCGGCTCGACGGCGTCCGAACAGGGTTGGGAGCGGCGGTTTTATGAAAAGGTCCTCCGCCTGGTGGATGACACGGCCGAGTCCGAAGGGGCGCTCGTCGCGGACGCTTCCACGCTCACGGGGGGATTTCCCCTGGATATGTTCTATGACGCCGTTCACCTCACGGCGGGGGGGAACCGTTACCTGGCGGAACGGATTTTTGAAGTTCTGGTCAGGAATCGGATTGTACGCTAGCCTGCTGTCGGGGATGCTCAAGGGGGGGGGCGCTTTTTTAAAACCTTTGGTAACCCATCAGGCGCGCTTCGTAGTATCATACGGCCGGAGGGGGCCTTCGGGGTCGCACAGGGGAAAGGATCGGTTGTGGACTGGTCGCGGAAGCTTTACAACGAGCTGAAGGCGGGCGGGGTGCGTCTTTGCACTTCTTTGCCCGACTCCTGGATCCGGGGTCTCATCGCTCAACTGCACGAGGAGTCGGACATGATCCACGTTCCCGTCGCCCGGGAGGAGGAGGCCGTCGGGATTTGCTGCGGGGCGTCGGCGGGCGGGATGCGCGCGGCCATGGTCATCCAGAACGTCGGCGCGATGAACTGCGCGGGGGCCCTTGCCACGTTGCCCATCGCCTACGGGATTCCGTTCGTGATGATCCTCTCGCACCGGGGGCGTTTGGGGGACTGGGCCTTCTACGACATCGAGAAAGGCCGGAGCACGGTTCCGATCCTGGAGCAGGTCGGGATCCAGTGTTTTCCGCTTCCGGCCGATTTCGTCGAGCGCGGATGCGTGGCCGACGCCTACACCTTGGCGGACGCGAGCCAGAAACCCGTCGCGTTGCTCATCACCAAAGAAACCTTCGGGGCCGACGAATGAATCAGCGGGACGCCTTCGAGACCCTGGCCGAGCACACCGGCGATGAGCTGGTCGTGACGGCGATCGGCTCTCAGACGCAAATCTGGCACGCCGTTCTCCACCGGCCGGGAAATTTCTACCTAAGCGGACCGATGGGGCATGCCTTGACCTTCGGCCTCGGCCTGGCCCTGGCGCGGCCTAAGGAGCGGATCGTCGCGGTCGAAGGGGACGGGGGTTTGCTGATGAACCTGGGCGCCCTCGCCGCCGTGGCCGAACACCGGCCGGACAACCTGGTCGTCGTTGTCATGGACAACCTGAGCTACGAGCTCACCGGGAAACAGCCCATGGTGAACCGGGGCCGAACGGACTTCGGGATGCTCGCCCGGGGATTCGGGATCACCGCAACCGATGAAGTCTCCACCCCCGCGGAGTTGTCCGAAGCGTTCCGGAAGGCCCTGGGAGGGGGGGGGGTCTCCTTCATCTGGTCGCGTCTTGAGCCGATGTCCGAGAAGGCGCCTTCGTTTCCACATTTCCCCTACCAGATCAAGCACGCGTTCTGGGAGCACATGAAGACGCTTGATGCATAAGGCGGCCTCCCGGGGCGGTCCGACGGGGAACGCGGTTTCCCGGCGAGTTGAAAGGATGTGCTGCAGTGGGGATCTATTACGATCATGTGGCCCTGGCCTCCTCGGATCTGGACCGGTCGGTGGGCTTTTACAGAGACGTGATGGGGTTCGCGAGTTCTCGAGTCGCAAGTCCCTGGACGACGGCCGGGAGCAGGCGGTGTTCCACATCGGCGATGGGATCCTGGTGATCTTCCATCACCCGGACGAGCGGTATGCCGGGAAGGTCAAGAAGCCGCGCTCCGGAGTGCACCACCTGGCCTTCGGGATCGACGCCCCGGAATTCAACGCCGTCATCGATCGGTGCGGTGCGGGCGGCGTGACGGTCCGGGGGCTGGAGTCCAATCAAGGGGCCCGGGGATTGGGCTTCGCCGCGTCTTTCTATGACCCGGACGACAACGAGATCGAAATCAAGAAATACGAACCCGACCCCGATTTCAAAGAGAACTCCGTTTCCGACTATCACTTTTAGAACACCGGCGGGTTTTCGCACCCCGCCGCGGAACCTTCCCCGGCCCCCGGAATTTGCGCGGCCGCGAATGGGTGCGCATCTATGTATAGCGCGATTGCGTTTCACAGCCGTGCGTCGCCACGGAGGGCGTCCGCGGATTCCGGATGGAACAAGGACTGACGGTCATGGGCCGAAAAGAGAGTCGAAAACCCTGGGGCGGCAGATTCTTGGAGCGCACCGCGCCGGCCGTGGAGGCCTTTACCGAATCGGTCTCTTTCGATCATCGCCTGGCCCGGTACGATATCCAAGGGAGCGTCGCCCACGCCCGGATGCTGGCCAAGTGCGGGATCATCACGAAGGCCGAAGCCCGCAGGATCGTCAAAGGGCTGGAGACCATCGGCCTGGAGATCGAGGCGGGACGGTTCCGGTTCGACCCCGGCCTGGAAGACGTGCACATGAACATCGAGGCGAGGCTCGTTCGGGACATCGGGCCGGTCGGGGGAAAGCTCCACACGGCGCGGAGCCGCAACGATCAGGTCGCGCTGGATCTCCGTCTCTACCTGAAAGACGTCCTGGCGGATGTGCGGGAGGGCCTCCTGCGCCTGAAGGGGGCCCTGCTGGACAGGGCGGAGCGATACGTGGACGTCGTGATGCCCGGGTACACCCATATGCGCAGGGCGCAGCCGGTGCTGTTTGCCCACCACCTTCTCGCGTACGTCGAGATGTTGAACCGGGATGAGGAACGGATGTTCGACTGCCTCGGGCGTGTGGACGTCCTTCCCCTGGGTAGCGGGGCGCTCAGCGGAACGGGGTTTCCCGTGGATCGCGCGTACGTCGCGGAATTGTTGGGGTTCGGGAAAATCTCGCGGAACAGCCTGGATGCCGTCTCGGACCGGGACTTCGCCGTGGAGTTCGCGGGCGCCTGCGCGCTGGTCATGATGCATCTGAGCCGGATGGCCGAGGAGATGATCCTCTGGTCCGGCGGGGAGTTCGGCTACATCACGTTGCCCGAGGCCTACCTCACCGGCAGCTCCATGATGCCTCAGAAGCGAAATCCGGACGTTCTGGAGCTGGTTCGCGGAAAGACCGGCCGGGTCTATGGGTCGCTGATCAGTCTGTTGACCCTCCTCAAAGCGCAGCCCATGACGTATAACCGGGATTTTCAGGAGGACAAAGAGCCGGTTTTCGACGCGGCCGACACTGTCCTGGCCAGTCTGCGGGTTTTGGCCGGGCTGGTGGCGGGGATCACCGTCTCCGCTGAGCAGGAAACGCGCATGCGGGCGGCGGCGGAGGCGGATTTCTCCCTGGCGACGGAATTGGCCGACTACCTCGCGATGCGGGGGGTCCCCTTCCGGCAGGGCCATGAGGTGACGGGCCGGGTGGTCCGGTATTGCGAAGACCATGGAAAGACCCTCGCCGATCTGGATGTCGCCGAGCTTCAACGGTTCTCGCCGGTTTTTGATGGGGACGCCTTGGCCGGGCTGTCGGCGGACCGGGCCGTCCGCGCGAGAGACTTGCCGGGAGGAACCTCGCCGCCTAATGTGAAGAGGGCGATTCGAAGGGAGAAGAAAAGGTGCGCCGATTCCTTATCGCGGTTCTCATCCTCGGGCTGAGCCTTTCGGGCGGACTGGCGGGGTGCGGGAAGAAGGGAAGCCCCGAAACCCCCAAGAAACCGATCTTTCCGGCCATCCGTTGAGCCCCGGGCGCTCCCCGGAGCGCCGTTCCCCCGTTCGAGATGCATCCTGGCTTCATTGGAGGATTCCGTTTTCTGGGATTCTCCTTTGTCATACTACATACGGCTAAGGAAGGAAGGATGAAATCAACCGGGTTGAAAATGAGCAACCTCACCGCGCTGGTTCTCGCGGCCCTTCTCTCCGCGGGATGCATTCCGTTGGCGATAGAGGCGGGGAAAAAGGCCTGGGAGGACCGATCGACCGAAGACCAGGTGACGGATGGCAAGATCTATGGGGGGATCCTGAGCCGTTTGTCGGACAAAGACAAGAACCTTCTTCTGGATGTGTCGGCCGACGTTTGGGAGGGCCGTGTGTTGCTCACGGGGACGCTCGACAGCCGCAAGGCCCACAGGGAGGTAGTGAGCCTGGTCCGCCGGGACAAGCGGATTCGCAAGCTCTACGATGAGGTCCGGATTGTTACAAAGGCGGAGAAAGAGCGAAGGAGAAAGCTAACGAGAGGGCCGGAAGGACAAAAAGGACAAAGAGGAAGGCGGCGCGGTTGACGACTTCTGGATCGAAACCAAGATCAGCGCCCGGCTTTTGACGACAAAAGGGGTGACCTCGGTCAATTTCCGGTGGAGATCGGTCGGGTACAGGGTTTTCACCATCGGCCGCGCCCGAAGCGTCTGGGAGCGGGACACCGTCCTGCGCGTCATCCGTGAAACCAAAGGGGTGAAGAGCGTCAAGCATTTTATCCAGGTGAAGCCCTTGAAGAAGTAGGATATCAGCGCCCCGCGAAATCGGCGGGTGACGCGGTCTTCCGCATTGAATCCATACAGTTCGTTGACGGCAAATCGGCTCCTGTGTTAGCTTGGCGGGGTTTTCTCGCATCCTTATTTCGGACGGTGTTTCGATGGGTATTTTCGGCTACAAGGCGGGTGAATTGGCCTGTGAGGGGGTTTCCCTCCGGGAGGTGGCCGAGGGGGTGGGCACGCCCTGCTACGTCTACAGCGCCGATCACATCACCCGCAGGTTCCGGGAATTCGATGAGGCGTTCTCGGGGTTTCCCCATCTCGTTTGCTTCGCCATGAAGGCCAACAGCAACCTGGCCGTCCTGCGGCTCCTGAGCAACCTGGGAAGCGGGGTCGATGTCGTTTCAGCCGGAGAGCTCTACCGCGCCGTCGAGGCCGGGGTTCCGGCCGACCGGATCGTCTTCGCGGGCGTCGGGAAGACGGTGGACGAGATCATCATGGCCATGAAACGGGGCATCCTGATGTTCAACGTCGAGTCCGCCGGGGAGTTGGACGAGATCAACCGGGTCGCCGAGAGTTTCGGGCGAAAGGCCCCGGTCGCCCTTCGGGTGAATCCGGACGTGGACCCGCAGACCCACCCCTACATCTCGACGGGGATGAAGAAGAGCAAATTCGGCATCGACATCTCCGGGGCCGTGGACGAATACCGGCGGGCCGCGGCCATGCCCTGGATTGAAGTCGTGGGGATCCATTCGCACATCGGCTCCCAGATCACGGCGACCGGACCCTTTGAAGACGCCGCGGGCAAGGTGGCCGACCTGGTGGGCCGCCTGCGGGGCGAAGGCATTGACGTCCGGTACATCAATCTGGGCGGGGGGCTGGGCATCTCGTACGAGAACGAGACGCCCCCCACTCCGCACGATCTGGCCCAATCCATTCTGCCGGCAATCAAAGAAAGCGGCTGCACGCTCCTGTTCGAGCCGGGGCGGAACCTGGTGGGCAACGCGGGCGCGCTCATCAGCAGCGTGATTTACGCCAAGACGACGCCGGCCAAGACGTTCTATGTCGCCGACGCCGCGATGAACGACCTCATTCGCCCCAGCCTCTACGGGAGCCATCATGAGATTCGGCCCCTGTCCGAAGTGGTCGCGTCGCGGGCGCGGTCCGTGGCGGACGTGGTGGGGCCGATCTGCGAGAGCGGCGACTTTCTGGCCGAGGCGCGGGATCTTCCCGCTTTCGAGCCGGGCGATCGGTTCGCCGTGATGAGCGCCGGGGCTTACGGCTTCGTGATGGCGTCCAACTACAACGCCCGGCCGAAGGTCCCCGAGGTGTTGGTCCACGGGAGCGAGTTCACCGTCATCCGTAGGCGGGAGACCTTCCAGGACTTGATCCGCGGAGAGACGATTCCGGATTTCCTCGACGCGCCGAGACCTGCCGACGCGGGGTGGGCCGCCGAAGCGCGCGACGGGGCGGCGAGGCCATGAACCCTGTTCCTTTTGTCAAGATGCAGGGGAGCGGCAACGACTTCATCCTCATCGACAACCGTCCCGCACTCCTGGACCCCGAGAATCTGGGCGATTTCATCCGGGGGGTCTGCCGGCGCTCCCGGTCGGTCGGGGCGGACGGCCTCATCCTCCTGGAAGAGAGCGACCGGGCCGATTTCCGCTGGCATTTCTTCAACGCGGACGGAAGCCGGGCCGAGATGTGCGGAAACGGCAGCCGCTGCGCCGCCCGCTGGGCCCACCATCTCGGGATGGCCCCGGCGAGCCTGACCTTCGAGACGGACGCGGGCCTCATCGCCGCGCAGGTGAGCGGGCGACGGGTCAGGGTCAGGATGACCGATCCCTCCCCCGTTGAGCAGGACGTCCAGATCGCGATGAACGGGTCTGATCTCCGCCTTCAATTCGTCAATACCGGTGTTCCGCACGCGGTGGAATTCGTCGAGGACCTGGAAGGCCGCGACGTGGTCGGGGCGGGGAGGTTCGTGCGGAACCACGACCGGTTCCAGCCGGCGGGGACGAACGTCAACTTCGTCCGGCCGGAGGATCGCCATCGCGTCGCCGTCCGGACCTACGAGCGGGGCGTCGAGGAGGAAACCCTGGCGTGCGGCACGGGGGCGGTGGCGTCGGCGCTGGTCTCGGCGGAGATGGGATACGCGGACTCTCCGGTCGACGTCCTCACGCGTAGCGGGGAGGTCCTGGAAATCAGTTTCAGAAAGGAAGGGGATCGGTACACGGACGTGTGCATGGAGGGCGAGACGGCCCTGGTCTACGAAGGGTTGCTGAATGAGGAGGCCTGGGAATAACCCCGGCCACCGGGAAAAGGGGATCTGACATGTTCCATGGATCGATTGTCGCCATCGTCACGCCGTTCAAGAACGGCGACGTGGATGAAGCGGCCCTTCGCGGCTTGATCGAGTGGCACATCGCCAGCGGGACGCACGGGATCGTTTCCTGCGGCACGACCGGGGAGTCCCCAACGCTGTCGCATGAAGAGCATGACCGTGTTGTGAATTTTACGCTGGAGGTTGTGGGCGGAAGGGCGCCGGTGATCGCCGGCGCGGGCTCCAACTCCACGCAGGAGGCCATCCACCGGACCCGGCACGCCAAAGAGGCGGGGGCCGATGGGGCGCTCCTGGTCACTCCCTACTACAACAAGCCCACCCAGGAAGGCTTGTTCCGCCATTTCCAGGCCGTTGCCGAAGCCGTGGACATCCCCATTGTCCTGTATGATGTTCCCGGCCGGACCGCGGTCGGAATGAAGCCCGAGACCGTGGCGCGTCTGGCGGAGATCCCCAACATCGTGGCGCTCAAGGAAGCGACCGGCGACCTCCGGCAGGCGAGCGACGTGATGGGTCTGTGCCCGCAGGAATTTGCGGTTCTGTCGGGTGATGATTTCGTCAACCTCCCCCTGTATTCGGTGGGTGGCCGCGGGGTGATCTCCGTCACCGCGAACGTGGCCCCTAATGACATGGCCGAGCTTTGCAACGCCGCCGAAGAGGGCGATTGGCCCCGGGCCCGGGAGCTTCATTATCGGCTCCGGCCCTTGAACGGGGCGATGTTCCTCGAGACCAACCCGATCCCGGTCAAGACGGCGCTGAGCCTGATGGGCAGGATTTCCGAGGAATTCCGCCTGCCCCTTTGCCCGATGAGCGAGTCGAACCGCGAAGCCCTCATCCAGGCCATGAAGAATTACGGCCTGCTGAACTGAGCGGCGGCGAGCGTCCCAGCCGACGGGTTTCAACCCGAAGGCGTCTTGGGCGTGTTGGCGGCGAGTCACCGGACGAAATGCTGAAGAAAGGAACCGTGTTCGTGAGAAACAGGCTGAAACAATGGGCGGACAAGAAGCTTGCGCTTGCCCTGCTCTTGCTTGTGGCCGGACTCTGGATGGGGTTTCCGACCGGGCCGTATCGTCCCCGTCCAGCGGCGTTTTCCCCTCTGGCCTGGGGATCGGACGGCCCCTCCTTCCGGGTGATCGAGGAGGCCTTCAACGTCATCCGAAAGAACCACTACTCCGATCCCCGCGACCGGAAGCTCATCTTGGCGGCGCTTGATGGGATCCGCGCCAAGGTGGAAACCGATGAAGGGAAGGGCGGGCTCAGTGAATCGGAGGAGACCGAAGGCGTCCGCTGGCGAATCGGGTCCAAGGAAGTCGCCCTCCCGGTCCGGGGCGATCTCGAAGATGATTTGAAGCCCTTGTCCCGGGCTTTTGACTTTGTACGCTCCGCCTATTATCCGGGAAAGAAGAAGGCGCGTGAGCTGGCCTACGCCGCGATTCAGGGGATGATGAAAGGTCTTGATCCCCACAGCGTCCTCATGCCGCCGGAGGCCTTCCACGAGTTGCAGGTCGAGACCCGGGGGGAATTCGGCGGCATCGGCATCGAGATCACCATCCGGGACGGCAAGCTCACCGTCGTTTCCCCGATTGATGGGACGCCCGCCTTTCGGCTCGGGGTCAAGGCCGGGGATCATATCGTCAGGATTGAAGACTTCAACACCAAGGGGATCACCCTCAGGGAAGCGGTCCGGCGCATGCGCGGTCCGAAGGGGACCCCGGTGACCATCCAAGTTCGGAGGGAGAACGTCGGGAAACCCCTCGTTTTCACGATCATCCGGGACATCATCCGGGTCCAGAGCGTGAAGTCCAAGGTGCTTCCCGGAAAGATCGGCTACATTCGGCTCCGCAGTTTTGTCGAGTCATCGAGCCGGGACCTCCTGAAGGCCATGTTGAGCTTCAAGAAGGAGGAGATACGGGGCCTCGTCCTGGACCTGAGAAACAATCCGGGGGGGCTTCTGAGGCAGGCCGTCCAGGTGGCCGATCTGTTTCTGGGGAAGGGCTCTCTCATTGTCTACACGCGGGGAAAGCGCGCGGAACACAGTCTCCGGTTCATGGACCGACGATCCGGTCCCTTCGGCCGAGTCCCGATGGTCGTCCTCGTCAACTCCGGAAGCGCCAGCGCGTCGGAGATCGTCACCGGGGCCCTTCAGGACCTCCATCGCGCCCTGGTCATGGGCACGCGGACGTTCGGGAAAGGCTCGGTTCAAACCATCATCCCCCTGAGTGACGGGTCGGGCCTTCGGATCACGACGGCGATTTATTACACGCCGAAGGGACGGGAAATTCACGCCAAAGGCATCCCGCCGGACGCGGTGGTCCGCCAACCGGGAGACAATCGGAAAGGGGACGTGGTCCTGGAAAAGGAGTTGCTTCGCAGACACAAGGAGAGAAACAAGGCCGGCCGCGGCGCCGTCACGAAACCGAAAAAGCCCGAAGCGGCCCCGAAGCCCCAAGCGAGTCCGGTCAAACCGATTCGGCTGGGGTCCGAGGATGACTATCAGTTGAGCGTCGCCCGGCGGATCCTGGACGAATCTCCCGACCGTAGAGTGGCCCAGTTGATGATTCGCGCGCGCCGCGTTCTGGCGTTGCTCGCTCAAACGTCGTCCGGGGGGGAGGGGGTCGATAATCCGAAAAAGCGGGGCGCGCGGCCATGATTCGCGCGGTCGTCGCCGGGGCGGCCGGACGGATGGGGGGATGCAACCTCCGCGCGGTGCGGGAGGCCGATGACTTCGAGCTGTGCGGCGCGTTTGAAGTCGCCGGGCATGCCGCCGTGGGGAAAGACGCCGGCGCGGTCGCGGGCGTCGGGGAGACGGGCGTCCTCATCGTGGACCGTGCGGAAGACGCGATGCGGGGCGGGGACGTTCTCATCGATTTCTCGGCGCCGGCCGCGAGCCTGGAGCATTTGAGGCAAGCGGCTTCGCTAGGCCTCGCCGCCGTGGTCGGCACGACGGGGTTCGACCCGGCCCAGCACGAGGCCGTCTCCGAGTTGGCCGGCCGGGTGCGCGCGGTCATCGCCCCCAACATGAGCGTGGGGGTGAACGTGTTGATTGCCCTGGTTCGGCAGGCCGCCGGTCTTTTGGGCGGGGATTTCGACGTGGAGTTGGTTGAAGCCCACCATCATTTTAAGAAAGACGCACCGAGCGGAACGGCCCTAGCGCTGGCGGAGGCCGCGGCGGAGGCGCTTGGCCGAGACCTGTCCCGGGTCGGCGTCTACGGCAGGGAAGGGCAGGTGGGGGAGCGGACCCATGAGGAGATCGGCGTCATGACCCTTCGCGCCGGTGATCTGGTGGGCGAGCACACGGTCATGTTCGGCGGCGTCGGAGAGCGGATCGAACTCATTCATCGCGCCCACAGCCGGGACAATTTCGCCCGCGGCGCGATTCGGGCCGCCCGCTGGGTCATGGACCGCCCGGCGGGGATTTATTCCATGGCCGACGTTCTCGGCCTGAGCGGCTAAGCGAACGCCCCCTCCTTCCTCCGACTCTCCCCCAAGAGGCCTTCGGGAAGCCCCCGAAAGGCGGCGTCTGAACTCTCCCTCCGTTCGAGACCCGCGCATCCTATTGACCGCTGAATTCCGAACGCCCTTGGACATCCTGCCGGACCATGCCGCCGGCGCGGGGAGGTCAAGGTCATGAAAAGGGTCCTGGCGATCGTCCTGGCCTTTGTCGCGGCCCTCCTTCTGGGCGAGGGCGGGGCGCGGCTGTTTTTTCGGCACAAGGACTTTCCGCGTTGGCGGGCGGCGGTTCTCCGCTATCGGGCCGATCCTTGTTTCGGGTGGAAGGTGGCCCAGGGGGAATACGTTCGCTCGCTGGAGACCATCCGGATCAACCGACAGGGGTTTCGTGGGGAGGCGGTTCCCGAGAGGAAAAGGCCGCGGGAGATCCGCATCTTCGTTCTGGGCGGCTCTTCGGCGTTCAACAGCAATTCCGTGGGCGGGAACACCTGGCCGCGCCTGTTGGAGAAGCGGCTTCAGGGGCGGTTCGGCCCCTCGGTCCGCGTCGTCAACGCGGCGACGCCGGGATTCACCACGCGCCAGTCCGCCCTGCGGATCAAGTGCCAGCTTCTTCGCCTGTCCCCCGACCTCGTGCTGGTCTATCATCTTTGGAACGACGTCAAGCACTTCGGAAAGTCGGACATTCCGTGCCTCATCCGGAACCTGGAGGCCCACGGGCGGTTCAACCAGCGGTCCACGTTGAACGTCCTGACGGGTCGAATCCCGGTCTTTGACGAGCTGACCCGGTGGTCTCAGCTCGCCGCCCGGCTGCGCTTCGCCTTGATCAAGGGGGTGCGTCACATCAATAAAGTGGGGAGGGAGGGACGGAAGCGGGACGCCCTGGATGAGCGGATTCAGGCGAACGGCGTCGGGTTTTATCGGCGGAACCTCCTGACCATCCGCTCACTCCTGGCTCGGCGGAAACTCCCTCTCCTCATCGTGAAGCAGGCGACGCTCATCCGTCCGGACAACTCCCCGAGGGAGCGGAAGCGGATCGCCTACGAATACACCGGGTTCAACCACGCGACGCTTGTGGAGGCTATCCACGGGGGGTGGGCCGTCAACGACGAGGTCTGCCGTCTGGACGGCGTTCACTGCGTCTCCGCCAACGAGCGTGTGCCCTCCACGCTGGGTTATCTCCGCGACCACGTCCACCTGACCGAGCGGGGCCGCCGTGCCCTGGCGGACGTGGTTTACGAAGCGGTCGCCGAATGGGTGGAAAGGATCAGGGCGTCCAGGGGATTGTGACGGCGCGTGGTCCCCTTGGGACCGTTACGGGTTTTCGGCAATGAAAGATGTTGATTTTTACTCTATCGATAGCTTTCATGTTTTCCAATAGATGCATTTAAAGAGTTAAAGTTTTACTTGATGATCCTCGCCAAATGCGTCAAGGTGGACAAAGATGTTCGAATGTCGATGGTTGGAGCCATCGTAATTCGAGGGCGCTGGGGGTTTTGGAAGTTTTGAATCACATTCGGATTTTGAAACGGTTGGCCGAGCCGTTCTTGAGAAGCGCGCGACGGCGCTGTCTTCTTTTTTGCCGAATGTCGATTGTCCCGGCCGGATTGATCCTCGCCTTGCTCGGGTTCGGCGCCGCCCACGCCGGAGAAATCAACATCGTCGCGTTCGGCGGGCTTTATGAGGCCTTCGGCGCGGACGCCAGCCTCTCGGACACCCCGTCTTCACGCGAGCCGGATGTGGTGAAATTCAAGACGGGGCGGATTTACGCGGCCCGATTCGAGGGCTTCAGCACCAGCACCTATTCGAATTTCTTCGGTTTTGGAATCGGGCTTTCGTATTTCGAGCGGGAATTCAATTTGCGCACCAAGGAATCCACCTTCCGAAGAACGAGGGTGGAATCCGACACCATTGAAATCAGCTTGAGCGCCATGGTCCGCCGCCCGAGCGGCTGGATCCGGCCCTATATGGGAACGGGGCCGTCGGTGTTGCTCGTCGATGAATCGTTGAAGGACACACGCGAGGAAACCACCGGGACGGTCACCCAAATCTCGTCGATTTCATCCAACGACGTCGGTTGGCATTTTTTCGGTGGGGTGAAGGTCTTCCAGCCTGAAGGCCTTTTCCCGAGATTGCCGGGCCGGTTCTTCCTGGCGGGTGAATATCGTTACCTCTGGGCGAATGTCGTCGCGGAGGGAAAGTCGGGTTTCAGCAGTCTGAAAGACCAAATCAACGGACAGTTTTTTATGTTGGGCCTGGGATTTCATTTCTGAGGCCCGATCAGTCGGGAATCCGATTCCGCCCCTCAGTTTCACAGCGCACTTCAAGCCGTTTATGTTGCCGAGGCCGGGTGGTCAGCCCGTCCGGGCTTCCGCGCCGCGCCGCGATTGAATCCGGCGCTTTCGCCGGGCGCGGGTTGTCAACGCCGGATCACCCTTCTTCCTTTCCTCTGAGAACCGACCGTTTCATCTGAATGAAAGGCGCGAAGGAGCGGCCTCTTTCTTCTCTTTGCGGCGTCTCCGGGCTAAAAGGCCTTCGTTTCGCCGGGCTGGAAATCAACGACCTCGAGATCGGCGATTTCCAGCGTTCGCTCCTTGAATTCCTCGACGGTCCCCGTAAGAAGCGGGAACGTCCCGTAATGGCAGGGAATGACGACGCGGGCGTCCAGCAGCCTGCATGCGTACGCGGCCTCCTTCGGATCCATCGTGAAGTGGCTTCCGATGGGGAGGACGGCCATGGTCGGAGCGTAGAGTTCGTGAATGATCCGCATGTCCCCGAAAACGTTCGTGTCCCCGGCGAAGTACGTTTTGAATCCGTTCTCGAACTCGACGACGTAGCCTGCGGGCTCCCCCAGATAGACCGGGTTGCCGTTCTCCATGGCGGATGAGCTGTGTTGGGCGTGGGTCATGGTGAACTTGATCCCCTCGGCCGTCTGGGTGCCGCCCTTGTTCATCCCGCTCGCGTTCTCGACGCCCTTTTTCCCCAGCCAGTTCGCCAGCTCGACCTGGGCGACGACGGCGGGTTTGTGCGCTTGGGCGATGTCCGCCGTGTCGCCGACGTGGTCGAAATGGCCGTGTGTGAGGAAGATGATGTCGCATGCGTCCACCGTTTTGCAGTCGTCCGGGCAGGAAGGGTTCGAAGTGAGCCACGGGTCCAGGTAGAGGGCCTTGCCGCCGGGGGTTTGGATCTTGAAGCTGCCGTGTCCGAGCCAGGTGATCCGGAGGTTCTTGTTGGCCATCTCTTGGTTTCTCCTTTTTCCGCCGAGGCGTGAAAGACTGCGCGCTGTATGAAATGTACCGGGTTGCGCGGGGGACTTCAAGCTTCGCCCGTCCCCCGGTCCGGAGTCGGCGCCCCGAGGATCGGCGGGACCGTCCGCGCGCGATGGCTCAGGCGAGGGAAATCTCTTTCAAGGAAGGAGACGTGCGGAAGGACGCCTCCGTCTTCTCGCGGACCTCCTCCTCCGTGACGCCCGGCGCCAGCTCCAACAGCACGAGTCCCTCCGGCGCGACGTCCATAACGCAAAGGTCGGTGAAGATCCGATCCACGACGCCGGCCCCGGTCAAGGGGAGGTCGCAGCGGGAGACGATCTTTGGCTTGCCCTTCCTTGTCACGTGCTCCATCAGGATGAGGACCCGTTTGGCCCCCGCCACCAGGTCCATGGCCCCGCCCATTCCGGCGGCCATCTGTCCGGGGATCATCCAGTTGGCGAGGTCTCCGTTTTCCGCCACTTGCATCGCCCCCAGGATGGTGGCGTCCACGTGCCCGCCGCGGATCATCCCGAAGGCGGTCGCGCTGTCGAAGAAAGACGCGCCTGGAAGAACGGTGACGGTCTGCTTGCCGGCGTTGATGAGGTCGGCGTCCTCCTCTCCCCGGCGGGGGAAGGGGCCCATGGCCAGGATGCCGTTCTCTGAGTGAAGGATGACTCGCCTGTCGAGGGGGATGTAGTTGCCGACGAGCGTCGGAATCCCGACGCCCAGGTTGATGTAGTCCCCGTCTTGAAGCTCCAGGGCCGCGCGCGCGGCGATCTGCTCCCGGCTCAGACCCAATTTCACCCTCCTTTAATCCTGAACCGACAGAATCTCGATCCGCTTTTCAAACCGTTTGCCCTGAAAGATGCGCTGGACGAAGATCCCCGGCGTGTGGATGTGGTTCGGATCGAGCTCGCCCGCCGGGACGAGCTCCTCCACTTCGGCGATGGTGACTTTGCCCGCCATGGCCATAACGTGGTTGAAGTTCAGCGCCGTCATCCGGTAGATGAGGTTGCCCGCGGTGTCGCCTTTCCACGCCTTCACGAACGCGAAATCCGCCCCGAGGGGCCTTTCAAGCAGGTAGGTCTCGCCGTCGATGACCCGGGTCTCTTTTCCCTCGGCCACGATGGTGCCGACGCCGGCCCGCGTGTAGAAGCCGCCCGTGCCGACCCCCGCCGCGCGGATGCGCTCGGCGAAGGTGCCTTGGGGGACGAACTCCACCTCGATCTCCCCGGCCAGATACTGCCGCTCCATCTCCTTGTTGGAGCCGATCCGGCTGCAAACCATCTTCCGGACCCGGCGACCGGAAATCCATTTCCCCAGAAACCAGTCTTCCATGCCGGCCCCGTTGCTGATGACCGTCAGGTCCTTGACGCCGGTCTCGTGGACGGCGTCGATCAACGCTTCGACGACGCCGCTGATCCCGAACCCGCCCGCCATGATGCTGGCGCGGTCCTGAAGGTCGAAGATCGCCTCCGGGGCCGATTGAAAAACCTGAACCATGGATCGCTCCTCGAATGAGATTCACCGAACCGCCCGGAACGCAGCTATTCTAGCAGATATGCGGCGCCCGTCCGGTTGAAAAATCCACGCCATCGGCCCGGACGAGACCGGGTGATTCGATCGTCCCCGCTGGAATGAAGTAGAGTGGACCGTAGCCGGAATGCGGGGAAAGTCCAGCGCCGCATTGAGGAAAAACGAGGCCCGGGGGGGGCCGCTTCCCCCACCGC
>PVBE012616913.1_pt1 | contig 22143 bp, 23 predicted proteins | sample 1631181 | NCBI WGS metagenome assembly PVBE01 (sample SAMN08397723, study PRJNA350692) | Marine metagenome, whole genome shotgun sequencing project. | isolation source: water | place: Pacific Ocean | collected 2012-04 | reverse complement strand
TTCGTTCATTCTATCAGGAAAGATAACGCAAGATCACGAACATGGATGAGCGTCTACGTTGTTACTACTGCTATATTGCTCTGGATTCCTTCAAGTTTTATGCGAAGACAAACCAGGTTACACCTTATAGGTGGATGGTCGAACGAATAAAGGTGCTGCTTAACAACTAATCGATCTCAGCTATCCCATGTGTGAAAATGCGGCCGTCGCAAGGGATCGGCAAAAATAGATGCATCAACCCCTGTCCAGCCCCCACTTTTTGGTCCAATTTTTTAGTTAGTCTTACATGAAGATGTCTTTGCACCTTCGGCAGTATTACTGAAGCACCTTCTTCGGATTTCCTGCTTCCTCTCCATGATACATACGACTTCAATCCGGTAGGATTAAAACCGATCGCAAACCCCAAAGAACCCTAGCAAACTCCATCATGGTGTGCTTCTTTGAACTCAACTAGACCAGGACTTTGATTTCAGTCATCCATGATTTCCAATTAAGTTTGTTGATTCGAACCTAGACCAAGACCGCCAAGAATGGCCGAGATCTTATATTTGTATGTTTGCAGAAAATGACGTAATGAGATTTATTGAGCAGGTGCTTCGGACGTGCATTTACTGTCCGAACTAAGGTGCAATTCGCAAATCTGAATCAACTTGAAGAAGAGTCAAAAGACTAATATTTTGAGTTAAAAAGTGACTCTACCAATGAGTGATAATGGAACTTTATTTAGTAAGGCATGGACAGGTGTTCAATCCCAAAGGGGTCATATATGGACACCTCCCAGGCTATGGCTTGAGCGAGACTGGAAAAGAACAGATAAGACAAGCATCCTCTCTTTTGATCAAGAATGTCCCATTTAAAGCTATCTACGCCTCACCTTTGCAAAGAGCCCAGGAATCTGCAGCAATTATTTGTGAACACCTTAATCTGTCCATGCAAACCGAGACACTGCTGGAGGAAACGGCAATCGGATCTTTTGCAGGAAAACCCTTCTCTGCACTTCCCAAACCATATATTACAGAGAAAAAAACCTTTGCCGAGATAGAGGATGCTGAGTCCATTCGCATAAGGATGCTCAGTTGGGTGGCTAGGATGCAAAAACTTCACAAGGGCCATCGTCTGATTGCCGTCTCTCACCGTGACCCCATCATCATTTTATTGCTCTACTGGATGCAGAAAAATCTAGATGCGCTTCCCGAGTTTCCCCTGGACACGGGGGCCGTATACCAAGTTTGTTTGGAATCAGAGCATAAGGGGCATGTGAAGCGCGTATCTAATTAATAATTGTTTTTTATGTATCTATATCCTTTCCTGTTAATCTGAAGTTCCACACACACATCATTTTTATCTCATTGATATTGTAGCATAATATCAGAATTTTTACTTTCTGTTACTGGAAACTCCCAGATCAGCTCGAAGACACGGGATTGAAGCGGGGGGTCGGATGAGTGTTTTTCAAAAAAGGGGGGCCTCCCGATTTGAAGCGGCATTGATTTCTGCAGAGGGTTCCCATCTCATTCAGTAGAGTCTTGAAGCTGTGGATGGACCATCTCTCATCGGTTTTGTGGAGGCATTTTTTCTTTTTCGTGGAGGATCTCGGTTTGGCCGGAGCGACCAGGTCTCTTCTTTTGCGTTCTTCGGACAGTGTATCATCGTCGAACAACAGAGGCGCCAGCGCCTTTCGCATGTGCCATTCGACGTAGTAAACGAGCATACACAAGAGGATATGGGCGCGAACGCGTTGACTGATGCTGTGGTGGATCGGGCTGATAAGAAGGTCGATGCTTTTGAGGGTGCGGAAGGCCTGCTCCACGTAAGCTAGGTTTTTGTAGTTGCGAACAGTGTCTTCGGCGAAGAGGTTTTCACGGGTTTCGCTGGTGCTGATCACATAAATCCCGTCCAGCCCTGCCTCCTCTGCGTTTCCATTGGTTTTTCGGGAGAAGCTGAACCGGCCGTCGGCAATCATAAGTTCGAAGTGCTTGCCCATCTTATGTCGCTAAGAAGGGTCCTGGTCCGTCTGCGCACCTCGGCCAGGATCTTTCCCAGTACCTGTTCGGTGCCTCCAAAAGCTCCACGCGCTTGCGTTGTCTATCTTCGGCGGGCAGCGGATTGTAACAGGCGATGAGCCTTTCACCGGAAAAATCAGGAGAGTCGATTTCCGTCAGGTTCTTCTCATCAAATAGGGATGGCTGCAAGTGTTTTTTTCGCCAGTTCTTTCGCTTTTTCGCTGCGGAACGCGGAGAACCAACCGATTCCGGGATGGGTTTTGAGAACCTTGATCCGCGGTTCGGTGAGCATGCCCCAGTCGCCCACCAAAACCACTTTCTTCAGCTTGAAGTGTTCCCGGCGTTTGTCCACCTGATCCAGCACCGTACTTGGGTCACCGGTATTTCCAGGATAGGCTTCCACCGCTAGCGACTGTCCGTCTAAATCCGTCATCAATCCGTAGGTGATGATCCGTTTGCTATTTTTTTTTCGTGGCTATGACCGAAATCGGCCAGAGAGCAGCAACGTCCCTCGTAGTAACTGCTGCTGACGTCATAAAACACCTGCTTGCCTTCGGAAAGGTACAGGACTGCAAGACGCTTTTCGATCTGTGCCTGGCGCTACAGCAGCCAATCCATCGCTGCTCTACTCACTCAGTGAGGCGTAGACATGAATCGTATGAGCTTTGTGGAACCGTTGTAAACGGGCCCGTACCTAGGGGTGGTGTGGGAGGGTGTGTGTCAGTGATAGCGCTTCCTACCTGATGTTTTCAGGGCATATGGAACATTGGATCCAGCGTTTTAATCACTGGAGAACCGTCGGTGTTGGTTGCCATGATGTCTCCCATGAATTTCCACCAGCGCTGCATCACCTCATATTCTTGAAGCGAATCCATCTTGTGGTCTGCAGTACGTCGAAGCACTGCGAACAAGGTGTGGGTTTCCGGATCCAGAAAAATACTGTAATCCGAAATACCTGCGTCATGAAGAAGAGCTACGAGTTCTGGCCAGATTTCGTCATGCCGTTTCTGATAAAGTTCGGCCTGTCCGACATTCAACTGCATTTTGAATGCGATTTGATTCATAAGGAGTTCTCGTTGTTGGTTTCAAAAAACCTGAACCATATTCTCATGAAAAATGAGGACATTTCCAGTCATCCTTCTTGCCCAGCCCAAATCCAGGTCGGGCATCAACTTTCATCCAACCCCCTTTGGGTAATTTTTTATCAGAATGTTGAGTAGTTTCTCCGAAGACTACTCCCTTCCTTCCATGAGGAGTTACTCCAGCAAGGGAACACAGGAAACAACATGGGAGAAATGGTACCATTAAGGATAGGGCGTCTCCTGTATATTTGGATGACTTTTTACCAACCACCTCCGCGCTTTTCGCAAGGTTCAGGCACGTTGAAAGGCCGTCTCCCACTCCGTTTATGTCAGGAGGCTGAGAATAACTCTGCCCCATTGTTCAGGGCCCTACTGGAAGGGGTTCTTGGTGAACCAATGTCCTCCAGATATATGGGTTTACCAAGGAATTCGTTTGCGTAATTCCAGATGGGCCATGAATTCCTCTGACATGAGACACTCCTCCTGTCATTTTCGATTCCAGTCAGAAATTGTCTGATCTTCTAAGCTCCTTCGAGCAGATGAAAACCATGCTAGTTGAGTTGCTTATGGTTTTTTGCAATGGATCTTTGCCCCACATTTATTTTTCACAAAACGAAGAGTACTATAGCTCAGCAGCAATCGGTAGAAATCCATCACCATTAATCGGTTCACCATCTTGACTAGTGATGAATTGTTTCATCAGATGATTCCCGGATGAGTTATATAATGTATCTGGTGCCATCAAGTGGATGGCGATTGCACGTCTTGGCAACCCGCTCCGATTAAGTCCAGAACTGTGCCAGGTTAAAGAATGATGGAAATGTACATGGCCTTTTTGCACAGGGCACATCACCTGAGGGGGGATGCCATTGAAATTAAAATGGCTTTCCAGTTCCCATTTCCCTTCATGCGTCTGGAGCCATGAGTTTTGGTCCTCATATCGATGTGAACCTGGAACCATAAACATACAGCCGTTATGGGTACCCACATGATCCAGAGCGATCCATGCCGTGATCTGGGTACCGCCTAAGTGCATGACAGGCCATAATGGGAGATCCTGATGCCAGTGTAAACGACCCCCGATTTCTTTCGGTTTATATTGAACTTGGTCATGCCAGAGTCTGAAATGATGCTTTCCTGTAAGTGTCTCAGCCATCTCCTTCAGTTCAGAGATTTCAAGCAATTTAGCAAAGAGTGATGATGCTTTCCAAATATTGACGATTTGCCAAATCGGTTGTTCCTCAGTAGAAGAAAGATTTCTCAATATGTCAGGTTTTGGTGAGTTGGATAGATCGTTCCTGTGAATGACTTTATCGATGCTCTGCGCTAATTCATCAGCTGATGATTCAGAAATCAGTGGTCCCCCATTGACGAACCCATTCGTCCTATATTGATAGATTTGTTGATCGGTCAAAGTAGGCATGATGACTCTCAGTTGCGATTTTATGAAGCTTGAATCGAATAGGGTATTCAAGACATCAAAGATTTAAAATATCCGCCGTATTGATCACTTCACCGGATTTAATTGATCGGACTGCAGCTTCCAAAACAATCTGGGCCTTGAGCCCATCCATACCAGATCCATCCACATCATCAGGATCCACACCTGCTTGAATTTCGTTGATCAAAGTATCAATTCGATTCCTGAATGTGTCCTGGAAACTTTGCATTCCTCCAAAAACAGGATTTGTATAGACCGTTTTCTGAAGATCACCTGCAGGAAAGAGTGTGACTTCACGGTACATATCTGAAATCACAAATCTCCCTTTATTTCCTGCAACTTCACATCGTTCCATTGGGTGTCCACGCTGAATATCATAACTGCCCGTCAGAGAGCCCACTGCTCCATTCTTGAATTTGAGGTTGAACTGAGCATTGGACCATATGTTTCTTCCAGGGCCTTTCATGGCAAAGCAGTGAACCTTTTCTATTTCACCAAAGTAATGACGCATGATATCGACTGAATGTGGGTGCAGAGCCTTAATGTGGAAAAAAGGTGAGGATTCATTAGGGTTCCCAATCCATATACTCATGTTAATGAAAAGTGGAACTCCGACCCGGTCCTCCAACTGCCAAGATTTTGCAAGCCTTGCTGCTGGTGTGAACCGGTGGTTCATGTTGATGGCCAAAATTTTGCCATATTCTTTGGCAGTTCTGACCATTTCATCAGCTTCTGCAATAGAGTTGGAAATCGGTTTTTCACAGAGGACATGAGATCCATTCTTGATGGCAAAGATTGTTGGGTTGAAATGATCACTTCCGTATTCATCTCCTCCTGTAGTCACACTGCATAGATCCAAGGTATGCTTGTCAAAAAGTTCTTCGACAGAAGAATAACCTGGTACACACAATTTCATTGTGGCTTTGTTCCTTCTGCCATCTTCTCTTTCGCAGACCGCAACAAGATTCACAGATTCATCTTCTTGATAGATCGAAGCGTGCAAGTGTCCAATGGGCCCCATGCCAATCACTGCAATGTCCATCTGCAGAATCGTCTAGATAAGGAGTTGTTTTTTGATCATGCTGGATTCGTAACACATCAGTGTCATTTTTAACGTATCCATATATTCCTCAGGACTTGGAGGGGTGAAATTATTTTTTGCAAAGTTCAGGATCGATGGAACTAAATCTCTGATTCTCTGGGTATGGTGTTTAGGAGTTTGAATCGGGCAGGTGTTCCAATCAGCATCGCCATATCTCTTCCACTTTAAACTGCATTCATGATCAGCTTTCTGGTTGCAACTGGGGGCATCACCATAGTACTGGATGAGACATCCTTCCGTGCCATTGATTTCAGTCGTTGTTTCTCCAAAGTCCGATGTGAAAGAACACATTACTTCAGCAAATAATCCATCTTTATATCGAAATATTGCGATACCGTTGTCATCTGGAATTTTGCAATCGACCAAAGTGTCGATATCAGCATAAACAGATTGTGGCATTCCAAAGTACCAGCGAACCAGGTCTATGGGATGAGAGGCATCATCAGCCCACATCCCTATATTCATTTCCTTTTTCACATGCCAACTTGATTTGAAATCTGGCCAACGATGTGTTGACAGACAATGCTTTCGTCTGAAATAAAGCACTCTTCCTAATACACCTTGATCGATGATATTTTTGATCTTTATATTCTGTGGATCCTGTCTCATTTGCCAGAGGAGATAGAGGCGTATTCCTGCCCGATCTACAGTTTTTAATATTTCAATAGCATCTTCGAGTGTCGTGGCAATAGGTTTTTGCAGCGCAATGTTAACTCCATAACGGCTCACCTCTTTAACCATTTCTAGATGCTTAGAAGTTTCAGAACCAATAATGACGAGATCCACCCCACCTTTTAGTAATTCATCTATTGATTCATATCTACTCGTATTGAATTTATTGCTGATTATGACCTGTCGATCATCTTGCTTATCGTATATTCCGTGAATCAGGACATTGTCCTCATTTTTTAGAACATCCAGATATTGTTGAATATGACCATGTGCCAAACCGCAGAAGGCTATCTTTATTGTGCTGTATTCATTCATTGATATTCATAATGATAATAGTCCATCGCATCGAATAGATATTTAAATTCATTGACATTGATTTTCCCTTTCCATTTTGAAATAGATTCTGCTCTCATAGGGATCTGAGCGAGTTTAATCCCTAAAAATTTTTCAAGTTTTTCAAGAATTAATCCCTGGTTTGTGATGAAATCTTCAAAGCGGATTTCTATTGAATGTTCTGGTTTGGGTAATTGTTGCTGAATCCTGAAATGATACAACCAGGAAATGGCTCTTTTTTGAAATATATTTCCAGCAGTGGGGGTAGATACTTCAAACCATCCAAGATCATCTGTTAAATGCTCTCCTAGGATTGCATCAAAAGGATGCCTCACCCAGAAAATATATTTTGCATTAGGGAACATTTGATAAATCCAGGGATAAATAAGTGTAGTTTCTGGAATTTTCCAACCTTTGTTTGGGTTTTTTGATTTTATGACAGGATCAAGATATTCTTTAATTAATTCAATAAATTTTTCTGGGATATCATCCTCGTATGTGTTTTTAAAATCCCATTTATAATCTCCAATATATTTTACTTTTTTCCCAAATATTTTGCAGGCTTCATATAATTTATCAGGTGGGACAAGGTCTGCAGAATTATTAAGAAGATTGCCCATATATACATTGCTTGCAAACAGTGTCTGAGCAATAGATCGGGTACCTGCGTGTCCCCTGCCAATGATGATAATCATAAGGACAGTGAAGCGTTGAGCCAGCCTTTGGACTCAGCAGCAATCAAGATGCAGTCTTCAATTGAAAAATCATGAGTTCCAATGATTTCAAGGTTCAATGGCCCATTGAAATTCTGTTCAGTCAGCACTGCTAAAAGCCCCTTCAAATCGATTTTCCCTCTACCGCATATCTGCTCGAAAGGCTTACCAGGGCCCTGAATATCCTGGGCAATGCAATCTCTGAAATGGACATGTTTGATTCGTTGGAAAATAGATTTTAGAGCGTCGATGGGATTCTCAGGAACACGAAAGATGTGGCTTGGGTCAAAATCGAGTCCAAGAAAAGGATGATCAAGAAGATCAAGAGCTTTGAGAGTTTGCTCTGTATTATCAATACAGGTGTTATAATGAGCTTTGAAACAAGTGATTACTCCATGTTTTTCTGAAAGATCTGCATGTTTCGAAATGCTTTCAATAGCACTGCCAAAAGAGTTATTTTGGTCAAAGGTCCCACCTGGTCCAATATTTATGATTGGACATTCTATTCCATTAGCAATTTCAATCAATTTCGGCCAAGTCTTCAAATCATGCTTTGCCCTTTCAATAGCCAGATAAGGTATATTATAATTTCTTGATAGCTCGTTCAATTTATTCACATTTTCGGATGTTGATAGCTCTAGATCCAAATGCTGGCTCATCCCTTCAATAGCCGATAATTCAACGCCATCATATTCCAATTTTGCTGCTGCATCCAATGCAACTTCTATAGGATGATTCCCAAATAGAACCGTGTTAAATCCTAATTTCATCATTTCACTCCAAAGTAATAATTGATTGAGTTTCCCAAGATTTTATAGCTGCTTCAATAATTGTTTGTACTTGTAAACCATCCCTTCCTGATCCATTAACATTTTCAGGAGCAACATCATTAAGATTATCTTGAACCCACTCACTGATTCTGGATTTGAATGTTTCATTAAAATGAAGCATACCTCCAAGACAATTATAAGTTTCCACCGCTCGGCTTCTTCTTGGAAAATATTTTAACACTTCACATGCATTTTCAATGACAATCCTCCCTTTGGACCCCACAATTTCTAAGTGCTCAACGCCATAAGAACCTGATGGAAAATCTCCATCATAACTTCCACGTAAATGTCCAATCACACCATTATAAAATAATAGGTTGATTTGAGCATTGGTCCATATGGTTCTGCCCTCCCCTTTTTGAACAAAACACTGAACTTTTTTTACACTTCCCGCAAAGTGTGTCAAGATATCTAAAGAATGCGGATGGAGCGCTCTAAGATGAAACCATGGTGACGTTTCTACTGGATTATCAATCCACATGGTTAAATCGATCATGTGGAGCTTTCCGATGCGACCAACATCTAACCATTCCTTTGCCCGATAGGCTGAAGGTGTGAAACGATGATTCAGATTTATTCCATAACGAAGCCTTTTATTTTTTGCCATTTCAAACATTTGTGTTGCTTCCCCTAGTTTGTTTGAAATTGGTTTTTCACCTAAGACATGGATTCCTCCCTGCAAAAGTTCCATGGTTGGGACAAAATGATCACCACCGTTTTCTTCACCTTTAGTACACATACTCGCTGCTTCCACAGTTTTATCTAAAAGCAAATCATGCACACTGTAATAAGCATTGCATCCATACAATTTTGCAACACAGTCTGCTTTTTCTTTATCGATGTCACAAACCGCCACAAGCTCGCATAACTCCAAATCATGGTAAACCTTGGCATGGATTGAACCGATGCTCCCAACTCCCACCACAGCCACTTTAAGTTTTTTCATAAACGTTTCCTCAAAAAGTTAATCCATCACAAACCTGATAAATTTATTTCCTTTGTTCTGATACAGCCTGAGAAATGATTGGTGTTATCATGTTTCAACAATTCCATTGAAATAGATTGACATCTTCTCTCCGAGTATCTGCATCGGGGGTAAAGAAGACAACCAATATTTTCCTTGGCTAAGTCTGGAGGTTCACCTTCAAGTATACGACGATTCGATTTAGTGCCTTTTTTTGAAATTCTTGGTACAGCATCCAACAATGCTTCTGTGTATGGATGTTTGGGATTGTACAGGATGTCATTTTTAGGTCCTATTTCTATAATATTTCCAGCATACATCACCGCAATCCTGTCACAAATATGTCTAATGACACTCATATCATGTGATATAAATATGTATGAGTAATGATATTTTTTCTGCAATTCCTTTAATAAATTAATGATTTGCGCTTGAACAGAAACATCTAGCGCAGAGACTGCTTCGTCACAAACTACAACTTTTGGTGATATAATTAGCGCCCTTGCAATACCAATACGTTGTCGTTGTCCACCACTAAAACTATGAGGGTATCTTCGTAAATGTTCATATCTTAGACCCACATGAGATATTATTTCAGTAACTTTTCTCTCTATATCTTTTTTATTAAAATTATGAATAATTAAAGGTTCAGCTATAGTTTCAAATATATTTATCCTAGGATTTAGTGAGGCAAAAGGGTCCTGAAAGATGATTTGAACCAACTTGGAATAATTAATTTTTTCACTTTCTGATGCTGTTGTTAATTTTAACTCTAAATCTTTTTCGAAGTAATTAACAGACCCAGAATTGATATTATAAAGGTTTACAATACATCGTCCAAGAGTAGATTTACCACAACCACTCTCACCAATGATCCCTAATGTCTCTCCTCGGTATAGATCGAGCGAGACGTTATCGACAGCTTTTAGGATTTTGCGGTTCCCAAAAAAACTTTTCCCAAGTGGAAAATATTTTTTTAGGTTTTTAATCTCTAAAATTTTTTCCATCAGTTATATATATGACAACTTACACTATGATTATCATCTAAATACTTGTTTATTGGCATATCAATATTGCACAATTTTTCTATTCTAGAATTACATCTTTCATAAAACGGACAACCCTTATATGCTTCAAAAGGTGAGGGAATAGACCCCTCAATCGGTTCTAGTGTTTCAATGGGCTGATCTATTCTGGGGATTGAGTTTAATAATGCATTCGTATATGGGTGTTTGGCATCATTAATAATTTCATCAGTAAATCCTGATTCAACTATATTCCCTAAATACATGACAACAATTCGATCCGCTATTTCGCTGACTACAGCTAGGTCATGGGAAATATAAATGATAGACATTTTGTATTCGTTTTTTAAACTATCCAGTAGATTGATTATTTGTGCTTCGATAGTAACATCTAATGCAGTAGTTGGTTCATCAGCTATAAGAATTTTGGGGCTGCAGACAAGTGCCATAGCTATCATGGCTCGTTGCCTCATCCCTCCACTAAATTCATGTGGATATCGTGTAAAAAAACTTTGAGGATTTGGGATTCCAACTTTATACAAGGTTTCGTAACATATTTCATATATCTGATCTTTTTTTAAATCTGGTTTATGTATAAATAATGCCTCTGATATTTGATCACCTATACTGTGCAATGGGCTAAAAGAAGACATTGGTTCTTGGAATATGATGCTAATTTCCTTCCATCGCAATTCCCTAAATATTTCACTATATGGGGCTAAATTATCCAATCTAATCTTCTTTTCTTTTGTATTTAAAATGATTTCTCCATCAATTATTTGCCCAGGTGGTTGAGGTAAAATACCCAATATGGTTTGTGCAGTTACAGATTTTCCACTACCACTTTCTCCTATCACACCAACAGTTTCATTTTCGAAAACATCAAAAGTAACATTTTTTAATGCTCGCACCAAACCTTCTCGCAACCTAAAATTTACACTTAAGTTATTTATTTGTAGTAATTTACTTGTCATATATATTATGAGTAAGGGTCAGCCGCATCCCTTAAGCCATCTCCTACAAAATTAAACAATAATACTGTGCTTATTACAAATATCGCTGGTATAAGCATCCAAGGCTGGTTCGTTATCGCCATTAAATCTTGAGCATCTTGTAATAAGGTACCCCAACTCACTGCTGGAGGTTGAATACCCAGGCCAAGAAAACTCAACGCTGTCTCAGCTAAGATCATTCCAGGTATAGAAAGTGTAACCGATACAATTAAGTGACTTGTAAAACCTGGTAGGAGATGCTTTGAAATAATTCTGGTCGTCCCAGCTCCAGCTGCTTTCGCAGCTAGCGTGTAATCTTCTTCTCTGAGAGCAAGTATTTTCCCTCTTGTAACACGTGCTAGTGGTCCCCAACTGATTATTGAAAGGATAACTGTAATTGCAAAATAAGTTTTTAATGAAGACCAGTCCCTCGGCAGTACAGCAGAAAATGCCATCCATAAAGGTATTGTCGGAAGAGAGATCATGAAGTCAATGAACCTTTGGATAATATCATCTACAGTCCCACCATAGTAACCAGAGATACCTCCAAGTATAATGCCAATAAAAAAGCTTAATGTAACCCCCACAAGCCCTATTGATAATGATATTTGAGCTCCGTGGAGTGTTCTAGAAAAGATACCCCTCCCCAGCCGATCAGAACCAAATAAAAAAATTGGTGTTTTATTATCAATCCCAAATAAATGAATATCTGTTTCAAAGAGCCAAAAGATTTTATATGAATTTCCTCTCACAAAATAATTAATGGGAATTATAGTTGTCTTATCTTCAATGTAGATCCAAGAAAAAGTTTTTTTATCCAATTTCTTTTGTTTACCATAAACAAATGGAGCCTGCAGGCCTTTTTCTGAGTCATATATATGTATTGATGATGGTGCGGAAAGATTGTACTTTGAAAACCTGTTTGTTGAGGAGTATGGAGCTAAAAAATCTGAAAATATCGCAGATAAATAGAGGATAACCAACAAAAATAAGGAATATTTTGCGAGTTTATGCTGAATAAATTTTGCTTTGATCAGTTCCCATTGGGTAGCATAATAGTAACCTTTATCTTTTTCTCCAAAATTTGTTTTTTGATTTGTCACAGACATGATTCATCTTATTTACTAAGTCTCTCATATCTGATTCTTGGATCAAGCAATACCAAAAGTATATCTGATATTAATGATCCAATAATTGTTAAAAAGCTCAAAATCATAACAATGCTTGCCGCTAACCACATATCTTGAGAAAGTACAGATCTTAATAACACAGGTCCAAGTGTTTGAATGCCTAAGACTATAGATATAAGTATTTCTCCAGCAAGTAATGCTGGCAACAACCAGCCAATAGTACTTATAATCGGATTAATAGCCATACGTACAGAATATTTAATCAAAAGATCCCTGAATTTTAATCCTTTTGCTTTAGCAGTCACCACATAAGGTTTTTTTAATTCATCCAATAGATTTCCCCGCATTACACGAATAATAGTTCCAGTTCCTTGTAATCCAATTAAAATAATTGGTAATATGAGATGTTTACACAGATCAATAAATTTATCGAAACTCCATTCAGCGCTCACATATTCGGGTGAATAAAGTCCAAGTACGGAATAATCAAATACTTTTAAGAATAACCAGGCGAATATCAGTGCTGCCAAAAATGGTGGAGTAGCTAATCCAAGAAATCCGATAAAAGTAAAGAAATAATCAAATTTTGAGTATTGATTAATTGCTGAATATATTCCAATAGGTATTGCAATGGACCAGGAGATAAATAATGCCCCAAGAGTCAAACCAACTGTAAGGGGAAGTTTTTCACTTAATATCTCATTAACTGGTTTTTGATATTCAAAGGAATATCCAAAATTGCCACGTAGTATAATATTTTCAACCCATCTCCAATATCTTTCAACTAATGGAGCATTAAATCCATATTGCTCCTTAATTCTCATGGCTTCATCATCTAATATAGTTACTCCGCTTGCCCTTAGTGAGGATATATAAAAATCAGCAAAATCACCTGGAGGGAGTTCTATTATTGTATACGCAACAATGGAAATAAGAAATAATATCGGTATTAGCTGAAATATTCTTTTAAATATATAATATATCATTATTTTAGGTGGAGTTGTATATATACAACCCCACCCCGGAAGATTAAAAATTATTTATAATACATCTGTTCTCCACTATTATCTGCTGCAATAGCTTGGCCAGATTGTTGAACATTTCCCATCTTTGGATTAGTGATTAACACATAATTTACCTTGTCTACGATATTCAGCATCCATAAATTATCAGCCAAATTTTTCATTAATCCATTATATGCTTTAGTATCTTCTTCAGAATATGGGACATATGATCCCCGTTTTCTTGTAATCTCCATGAGATCTTTCATTTTCTGAGGAGGTTCTTCACCTTCTTTACCATTGGAGTCGTACCATTTACGCCACAAATTTGCGTAACCTGTTCCACCAGTACTTGGAAGATGATCATTCCATCCCCCGGATACCCATAGGGGTTTATGTACCCAAAGCACAGAGGAGTGTTTCCTTTCATTATTTTCTCCGGTAACATTCATCAATGTGCTTTCAAGCATTTTGCTGGTTGTTTTAATACCAACCGCTTCAAAATGTTGGGTAAGCAATTCAATTACAAATTTTATGTCAGGAGCATAGTCTCCATATTCAAATCGGTACTCAAAAGTTTTTCCATTGGGACCAACCCGCCAACCATTAGCACCACGAGTCATACCTATACTATCCAAAAGCTCTTCAGCTTTTTCTGGATTATGTCCCTTGTATAAGTGTTCAGGCATCGCTCCGAAACCGAAGTACACATTTTCCAAGATCTCTTCTCGGTTCATAGCGTAATTTAGAGCCTGCCTAAATTTTAGATTATTCAAAACTTTCCGATCATTTTCATCCTGGAGGGTAAAGTTAAAAAACAGCACGGTAGGATTTACATGCATGTCTAAAAGATGGGTTTTGATTAACCCCTTGTCTTCTGCTTCTCGATACAGAGGCATTTTGATTAATGCAGTATCTTCCCTGAGCAAATCAATTTCACCTGCCAATACTTTCAAATTGACGGCCTCAGTATCATTGACCTGTTGGGAGATTACTCGATCAATATAGGGCAGTTGCTGTCCAGTGTTATCGACCTTGAAATAATAAGGATTTCGCTTAAATTCAAGAATTTCATCAGAAGTTTTCACCTTTAACCACGCCCAAAGTGCTGGGTAACCAGCACTACAAGGTTTAGTTATTTCCCAGTTGGTACAATCCATAGTATTGAAATACTGCCACCACTCATCTTTAAAACCCATTTTTACCATTGCAGGTTTCAATTTCTCTAAAGAAGTGTATTTTGGATGGTATTGTTTCAAGTGATGTGCAGGTCTTAATACATCGGTGTATCCCTGCCAACCTTTGATACTCAATTCACTGATTAAGGAGCCATAAGGTCGATCAAATTCCATAGTGAACTGATATTTTCCCTGATAACTGATTTTTGCAGGCGCCCCCGCGGGGTCTCCACCTGATTTAAACTTATTCGGATATGCGGCAGTGAGTTTTTCATTTTCATAAATGTCCTCGAAAACAAATCTAACATCCTCAGTCGTGACTGGTTCACCATCCGACCATTTCAGACCTTCTCTCAAATAAAATATGAAAATTTTATTATCATTTTCTATTTTGAAATCTTCAAAAACATTGCCACGAACGTTTTTGATACTTATTCCTGGAGCCATCAGAACGTGTTCATTCAACATAATGAATACATCAGGATTCCAGCCAGGATTGGTGTGACCAAAACGCATGGTTCCACCAAATTTACCTGGCTTCCAATCAGGCAATTGATCTGCATGCGTTATTACCCCTTTTTCAACAATAAAAGGCTTCTTGGGCAATCTTTGTTCAATAGAAGGTATCTCACCTTTGTTCACCATTTCTTTTAGTATGGGAGCCTCTTTATATTCCATACTAAATGCAGGGTGTATTGAGAAAAACAAAGTAATCAAAACCAACATAATTAATTTTTTCATTTTTTTATCCTATAAAGGTTAATAATATAAAATGGATCTAATAAAATATAATATATTTCATAGGCATTCTCCTAACGTGATTTTTCTTGTAAACGCTTTGCCGTAGCGGCATCGCCTAAATAAAGAGCGTCATAGGCTTGTTGTGAAGTCTTAAATGAACCTACCCCAGAAAGTCCATGCCAATCTCCTTGATCATAAATAGGGGTATCCTTTCCTGTTTCTATTTTCCTTTTTTCCAACCAGTTTTTCATTTCATTTGTTAACTGATCAACCATATCTGGTCGTTGTACGGATAAGTTGTTTAATTCTTTAGGATCTTCTTTGAGGTTATAAAGTTCTATCTCAGTCTTAAAATGAAAGTCCGGTTCAAGTGCAATGATGAGTTTCCATTCTTCCGTTCTCCAACCATGTTTTCTCATCCATGTGCATTCTGTTATGTAATAGGATTCCGTAGTTTTTGGATCGTATTCGTTGAGCAAAGAAACTCTTGATTTCCCATCAAATGCAATATCGCATTGTATTCCCATGATTTCTAGCAATGTAGGGAGAAGGTCTTTGTGGGATGTGTAAGATTCAATCAAACTTCCTGCATTAATTTTTCTGGGATAACGGAGGATGAGTGGAACATGCAGGTTACTTTCATAGAGGCCGTGATGATCAAAGTAACAATCATGTTCGTAAAGGGTTTCTCCATGGTCAGAGTTGATCACAATAATTGTGTCTTCAAGAATGTTATGAGACTCAAGCACTTGAATCAGGTTTTGGATACACGAATCCATGTAGGCGATTTCACCATCATATTGTGCTACAATATAATCCTTATCCGAAATTCCTGGAGGCATCCAACTAGCGTGAAAATCGCAGAAAGGTTTGAAATTGAGAACAGGTTCCATGGATTTGTTTGCAGGGTCGCATTCATTGCCATTGTAGAACATCCTTTCAAATGGTCCTGGAGGAAGGTAAGGGGCATGGGGATCCATATGTCTCAAGAACATCAAAAAAGGCTCCTTGTCTCGGATATATTCCTCTAACTTCGGAATAGTGATAGCATTCAAATTTTCTGCTTTAGGTAGTCGTCCCTCCCCCCAACTGCCCCACGCTGTATAGTCTAGATATTCATCAAATCCTCTAGAACTGGGATTGCCTGTAAAACCCACGCAACAAGATTTGTAACCATGTTCTCTTATGATTTCAGGGAATGTTTTTAGATCGTTTGACATGTCTCCCTGATGTCGTAACGCAACAACCTGAGTATTGATTACGTCCATACCGGTTAGCATTGAAGCGTAGCCTGATGTAGTAGGAATGTGAGGACAATAATTGTTAGAAAAGCGTGCCCCTTCCTGAGAGATTTTGTCAATGTGTGGTGATGTTTGGCGACGATATCCATAACAACTCAGATGGTCTGAGCGTAACGAATCTATGCCGAAAAATAAGATATTCGGTTTAAGCATCATTCATTCTGAATAAGTATTAAACTATTTAAAATTGATGGTCTCGTAAATATTCGAAAAACATAGAAATCATCTCTTCAAGTTGTTGATTTAACAATTCACGATTTTGTCAAAACCATCATTTGGAGACTTTTTACAACACATTGCATATCTAACATAATAGTAACACATTGCATATCTAATATAATAGCATTAGTGGCTTTGTCAAATCCGTCGATCATAGGGTTAATCCGAATATTTCATAGAAAGAAGTGATAACCTTTTAAATAATTGATATCATAATCATTTTGGAGGAATAAAAATGAGAAAAACCATGACTCAGTCCAACACGGAACAACTTCGATTCCCTGCAATCAATGGATTAACAGTCCGCGCTGATTTTAATGGTGGGGTGCTCTCTACGGATTTTGGCCCTCTGATCCTCGGTGGAGTAGACCGGCAGATTCAAGTGGCCCATCAAATGACGAAAGCTTTCAATGATCAGCGTCATCCTTCCTACATTGACCACCGACTGGCCGATATGATGGCGCAACGCGTCTATCACATCGCCTTCGGCTATGAAGAAGCGAATGATACCAAAGCACTTCGCAAAGGCCCTCTGTTCAAGATGGGGGTGGGGCGCACCCCTCTTCAAAGTAGATCAGGATCTGGCCAGTGCCGCCACCTTTTCCCGCCTGGAGAATGCCGCAACATCACAAAACCTCTATCGTCTTGCTCAGGTTTTTATGGATCAGTTCATCGGCTGTTACTGAAAGTTCGTATCGCCGAAGTCGATGAATGAGGGATCGGGATCGATTGGCATCAGGAGCGGCGCAGGTGAGGTCTGTTCCCCGATGTGTTCAAGGATCTTCGCAACCTCAAGCGTATCGGTGATGAAGGCGATGATCCGCATTGGCTCCCCACACTCGATGCAGGTCATGGGATCGATTTCGTAGATCTTTCGAATCCATTTCGCCCAACTTGAAGGCTGCTGCCTTGCGGAAGTCACCGACACAGCCTCCTCCACGATCACCTCGATTTGTTCTTCACGGTTTTCGCGCTTACACTTGCCGTGTTGACTGATACTTTCTTACACCGTTGTAGGTAATCAGGCTTTCATAGCAGCCGGGGATATGCGCGGTTAGAAACCTAGTATGAGGAAAATCCCAACCTCTACCTCTTCAGCGAGAAGAGCTTTGCCAAGACCTAAGCCCGCATCGGCGAATGTCCATTGCTCTTCGAGGCGCAAAAAACGGAGTCTTTTGACATAGATGGACAAGAGGAGTGGGACTTGGTCGAAAACTTGTTGAGTAGGAGAACAAAATGAGTTCAGTGTCTACCACTGAAGTCTGGCCGTTCTCGTCGACGAAAACGAGTTGTAGCACCTAGAACGGTTCACGCCTGAGAGCAAGGACTGTATGCTCTGGAAGCGTAACTTTCTGACTGTTCGGGGCAAAGTAAGTTGCTGGAGCTTCAATTCTTCTCATCCGGAGAACTATCTGCCTAATGCTGTAGAATAGTGGTCATAATATCCGCACAATATGCGGAGTTTAGTGATGTACCTATGGGAAATATCGGACTGGCCCAATCTCACTTGGGATCAAAAGAGTCTCACCAAGCTGTTGGCATAGGTTTCTCAGGAGCAAGGACGACTGTTTTGAAAAATGGAAGCACAGGGCTTTGAACTGCGCAACGAAGCCTATCTCCATCCAGACCCTGGCCGAGGGGGTCGTGAAATCAAGCGAGATAGAGGGGGTACAACTAGAGCACTTGCAGGTCAGATCCTCGATTGCACGGCAGCTGGGTAAGGATGTCTTGGATCTCATTCCGGCGAATCGCGATGTCGAGGGTGTCGTTGAAATGATGCTGGACGCAACCGGCAACTATGCCTTCTCGCTGACCGAAGAGCGATTGTTCGCCTGGCAGGCTTCTCTCTTTCCGACAGGACGAAATGGAATGACCAGGATCCGGGTCGGAAGCTGGCACGATGATTGTAGCGGCCCGATGCAAGTGGTTTGAGGATAAGTTGGCCGGGAAAAGGTGCAATATGTCGCACCCACCCGCTAACCAGGTGCCCGACGACATGGCGAAGTTTTTGCGTTGGTTTGAACAACCAGGAGAGATGCCCCCCTCCTCATCTCGGGATTAGCACATTTGTGGTTTGTCACCATCCACCCCTTTGACAACGGCAACGGCCAGATCGCGCGCGAATGCATATGGCGCTCGCTTGTTCAGAGAAATTTGGTCCGCGTTTCTACAGCATGTCTGCACAGATTTGCCGGGAACATCAAGACTATTACAAGATGCTGTAAGAGGCGCAAAAAGGTGCTCTCGATGTAACGAGATGGCAGTGCTGGTTGCTCAACTGTTTCAGACGTGACATCGAAAGATCCCGGGAGACCTTAGGGGATGTCCTTGATAAGGCGCGCTTTTGGGAACGCTTTGCCGTAGAGACCTTGAATGAACTGCAGATCCAGATGCTGAACAGACTGTCCGACAGTTTCGAAGGCAAGCTCACCACATCAAAATGGGCAAAGCTCGCGAAATGATCATAAGACGTCGCGTATCGAGACATTCTGAACCTTAATGAGCGAGGTGCCTTACAAAAAGAGCCAGGCGGTGGACGCAACACGAGCTATTCGCTGGTGATCCTGCCTAGCAAAATGAGAGAATGAGTTAAGGGGGTAAGTGAGTTTTTCTTGGAACTTTTGTTCGACCTGCTTCGGAGTTTTTCAGGAGTTGGCAGGGTATATTCGATACCGAGCGTAATTGCTTTCACTAAAACCCCCCTCTTCCGCTGGATCATTTAAACCCTGCTTTCCCTGGATGAGATCGACCTAGTGGTGATCAACACCGAAGCCCGCTCGATCCTCGCAGAGAGTGGGCTGACCGAGACTGAGCGTATCCGAATCCGCGATCGGCGATCGGAGATTACTTGGTCAGCCGTAAGCAGTGCAGTTTATAGATTCGACTGAATCCGACTTGGTGTTCGAGATGATGCGGAACGTGAGGTTCTGGGGTGTTTGTTTGGGATCTTGAAAACTGTGGAGATCAACGAGGATGTAGCCAAACAGGCGGGGTTATGGCGCCGTGCCTATGGGAAAATGGTACTGGGCTTATGGTTGAATTGATTGCGGCGTGCGCTTCCTGTTCCGGAGTCAGGCTCGTGAAGTGTAATGTAAAGCATTTTCCGATGTTGACAGATGTTCGGATACCGCATTCCAGGTAGCGGACCTTGATTTTGATCCTACTTTTTGTCTCTCAAGGATTTGAGGCAGATGAGGTAGGAACCGTAAATCAGCTCCACAATCCATGAACCGGATTTTTCTTAAACCTCCTCTTCTGGCTGCTTGGACCCATCACTTACAACAGTAGTCTGCACGTTCAGTCTCAACTTCTCCATCTTCTACAAATGGATTCAGGGGTGGGTATACTGTAAACGCGCTCGGCCTGGATGCACCCGCGGATATTGCTCCGCTTTCAAGATGCGCCAACGGTCCGCCAAGGGGCGAACCTCACTATGATGCAGCGGTTTCAGCAAAGTATCCCAAAATCCAGGTTTTTCGGTACTCATCCTTGACTCCTAGGGCACTTCAGCTAAGATTGCTCTGTAGTCACCCGGATCAGAGATGCATGCTCCATATTTGACAGAATCCATCGATAACTCAATGGTCGGATTCTGGATATAGCTCTATCAGCCAGTTCTGTTAAATGCAATGTCAGCCGATAATCATTCACTTGAGTATCAATCGAGGTTATAGATATGAAAGCAGAATTTACAGCCATCGTTAAAAGAGACGGCGATTGGTGGTTGGATTGGCTAGAAGAGGTTCCAGGCGCCAATGCACAGGAAAAAACAAATGAAGACTTAATGATTAGTCTTAGAGAGGCTGTTAAGGATATCCAGGAACTTCGCTGCCAGGAAGCGCGTGAGCAAGCAGAACATGATTTTGAAGAACTTGCATTAGAGATATGAAACGCAGCGTATTGATTCGTCATTTATCAAAAAAAAATCCGAATTGATACGATAAGGTCGGCTACACTCCATATGGGAAAATATTCATTGTGGGTAAATCACAGCAGTTCTACGCCATAATGAGATAAAAGAGCTTATGAGCGCAAAATTTGTAAGGATCTAGGTATTGTAAAACTATGAAAGGCTGAAAAGGCACTTCAGTGGACTGCCAAACAAGCCGCTTTGCTTTGGGTTTAGCAACCGCTGCGTTTTGTCGATCGGTCAAAGACAAGCCATAGTGGAATTCGGTGAGTGGAATTGCAAAGGGGCAACCCTCAGCAACGTGACAGTTCAGAAAGAGTATCGCGTAGACCGCGCCTTCATCGTCAAGATCATTCGCCAGGCCGATCGCCGCGAACAGGAAGAAGTGCTCGACCTCTAAAAGCGCGCCCTGGATATGGACTAAACCTTTACGACCCTGAACTCAGCGTCGATGTAATCCATCAACAATCCAAGGCTTTCTTCTACGCCCAGATCACCCGTATCAATCTCAAGCTCGGGGTTTTTAGGTTCTTCGTAAGGGGCCGAGATGCCTGTGAAATCCGGGATTTCACCGCGATGTGCTTTTTTGTACAGGCCTTTCGGGTCCCTAGCTTCGCAGACCGCAAGGTCAGCCGACAGAAAGATTTCGTGAAATCCTTCACCAGTGGCGTTCCGTGCCATTCTTCGGTCGTTCCGGTAGGGCGATATAAAGGCCGAGATTACGATGTTTCCGGCTTCGGCAAACAACACCGCCACCTCGCCGATACGGCGGATATTTTCTGTTCGGTCATCGTGGGAAAACCCAAGGTCACTACACAATCCATGGCGGACATTGTCGCCATCCAGCACATAGACCTGATACCCCTTGGCGAACAGTCTCTGTTCCAACTCGAAGGCAAGAGTCGTCTTGCCGGATCCCGATAACCCTGTAAACCAAAGAACGCCCCCCTTGTGCCCATTAAAGCGCCAGCGTTCATCGGGGGCGACCCTGTGCGTGACGGCGGTGATGTTTCGGGACTTGATGCTCATGCATTCGATTACGGGACATGTTTGGATAGGCTCTTTTATGGTCTTTCTCCAAGCCTAGCAACCCATATTAACTTAAGAATGTAAATAGAATAATCAAAATCAGTCAATGGAAGATTTTAACCGTTTCATCCGCCCTTGTTGGAGGGTTGACGGGTTCACTCTTCTTGAATTTGTGATTTTTGCTCCGGGAAAGACCTCGTCATGGCTTAGGACTCCTCCAGGAATCCTCAAAGAGGATCTCGGAGTACGCAGGTATCCGTACCACCTTTAATAGTCAGGCGCGGGAGGGTCGGGATTCCAGGGAACTTCAGGGTATTGGAAGTTCGTTTCGCCTCAGTCGTTCAAGTGGCCGCCCTTGATACATAGGTATCCTGACCTGATTGAGATGCAGGAGCTGGATGCTCAGGGGTAGGCCCCATCCGCCCAAACCTAGGCCTCACCCCCTATTTACATAAAGTAGTTAGTCGTATTTATATC
>PVBE011905568.1_pt1 | contig 22145 bp, 17 predicted proteins | sample 1631181 | NCBI WGS metagenome assembly PVBE01 (sample SAMN08397723, study PRJNA350692) | Marine metagenome, whole genome shotgun sequencing project. | isolation source: water | place: Pacific Ocean | collected 2012-04 | reverse complement strand
GATCATCGAAAGACGAAAAGAACTGAAAAAGAAAAGCCTTGCCCGACGTCGGGCAAGGAATGTAAAGTCCAGTGAAAATCCCAGCAAAAGTGTGTCTTAACAAACGCCCCCTAAAACTGCCACTTTACCTGAAGACGTACAGATCATCGTCATGTCCTCGTAGTGTTCCTGCTCGATATTCATTTAAGACGATCTCCATCCGGTAGCATAAAAAAGCCCAACCGCACCCCTTGTTCCAGGCGCGAGCGGCTCTTGCCGCAGACCTGGAACCCCGGGCGTCATTGCTATCCATCGGCTATCGCTGTGGTCACTTTAGTAGTTCCCAAAACTCCCCAATACCGACGCGGCGAGTTCAACATCCCGCCAAACCGGCGTGCAGTGGCGTCGCAGATATGATAGTGACGGATTGTTGAACCGCAGAATGTAACCCCTATCGATCGCCGGTTACTGGAGCTTGCGTTTGTCGATCTTGCCTGTCGGCCCGTGGGGCCTCCTGGATATCACAAGCCGCAACCCTCGCCGCTGCAAACAGTTGACCGCAGCTACACGAACCGGATTCCCCGCAAATCGCATCCTTGCGGCCGACACTTTGGGCCATTTTTACAGATCTGCACGCCGCGTTCATAGCCATCGGGAGTATCCTTTCTCGCGATCGCCTGGGCGCCGCGGCGGCTTACGGAAGTAATCGACTGACTCACCCGCCCGGTCAACTCGAAGACATCGGTTAAGATATTTTCGATGTGTCTTTACAATCCTGAAATTTGTCCTTATCCTCGCCGTTCTGCAGTACTCAGCCGGAAAATAAATAACCCGTAGTTTTGAGGAAAGGTACGACCAATGAGTAATCTAAACAGACGAAGATTTTTGAAGGGTGCGACAGCGGCCACAGTCGCTATCCCGTACGCAATTACGTCCGGCGCGCTCGGCGCCGACGGCAGGCCGGCGGCCAGCGATCGAATCACCATGGGCGGCATCGGCATGGGCGGGCAAGGCCACGGCGATCTGCGCGGATTCATGGGCGACAAGCGCGTCCAGGTCCTCGGCGTTTGCGACGTCAAACACGGCGCCCTGGCCGGATGCAAGAGAAGCGTTGACGGAAAGTACAAGAATCAGGACTGCAAGGGATATCTCGACTACCGCGAGTTGATCGCACGAGACGACATCGACGCAATCGTATGCGGCACGCCGGACCACTGGCACGCACAGGTCACCATCGACTCGATGAAGGCCGGCAAGGACATCTACTGCGAAAAGCCCCTCTCGCTGACAATTCGCGAAGGCCGCAAGATGGTCGAAGCCGCACGCCGCTTCGGACGCGTCTTCTCCTGTGGCTCCCAGCGAGTAATCGGCGACTACGGTCATCTGGCCAAAGCCGCCAACAGCGGACGCTACGGCAAGATCCTGACTGCACACGCCAGCCCCGGCGGACCGCCCCGCCACTGCTACCTCGGCGGAGTGCCTATCCCCCCCAAAACAATCGAGTGGGACCTCTGGCTCGGACCGGCGCCATGGGCTCCGTACAACCCCTTCCGTTGCGGCCGGGCTTACGGTCTTGGTGGAAAAGGCTTCCGCACGTGGTACGACTACTCCGGCGGCATGATGACCGACTGGGGCGGACACAAGTTCGGCGGCGCCATGCACGGCCTGCAACTCGATCACACCGGCCCGACCGACGTCCTGTTCCCCAACGGTAAGGATGTAAAAGAACTCACGTACGTCTTCAAGACCGGACAGAAGCTCATCGTCGGCGGCGGACAGAAGTACGTCTGCGAAGGCGGCGACGCCAAGCCCATCCGCGGCCAGGCCGTTCCCCCCGGACTGCGATGGTACGAAGACGGCGCCAACAGCCCGATCAGGGACCTGGCCAACTGCATTATCACGAGAAAGCGTCCGTTCCGCGATGTCGAATTCGCGCACAGGACCGCGACAATCTGCCACCTGGGCAACATCTGCCTGATGCTCAAGCGGAATCTGAAATGGGATCCCGATACCGAAGCGTTCATCGGCGACACCGAAGCGCAACAGCTTATCGACAGGCCCAGACGCGGACCGTGGCAGATCTAATCGAACGATAAACGCTAAAACAATACTCCAAGATTGAAGAGAGATAATAATGATTAGGAAATTGACAATTATGTTGGCCGTCGCCTGCCTCCTGGCGCCTATGGCGACCGGAGACGTGTGGCAGGATCTGGCGAAGTACGAATACGGTGACAAAAGCGATACGGCCAAAACGGCGCACCTGCTGCTGCAGGACACGCCTGTGGCCGAGCACGCGAAGATTGAAACCACGCTCATCGGCGTGATCTCGGCGAAAGACGCAACCCAGGCCGGCAAGTCGTTCGCATGCCGCTCGCTGCAGCAGATCGGCACGGAGAAATCAATCCCCGCCCTGTCAGCGCTGCTGGGCGATAAGATCCTGACCCACTACGCCAGACTCGCACTCGAGATGATCGATTCGCCGAAGGCGTCGGCCGCCCTGCTGACGGCGCTGCCGAAGGTCTCCGACAAGCTCAAAGCCGGAATCATCATGAGCCTCGGAAACCGCAAGGAAAAGACCGCGATCAAGGCCATCGCCGCATCACTGGGATGCAAAGAAGCCGGAACTTCCGCCGCCGCCATGCGTTCGCTGGCGCTGATAGGCGGAAAAGACGCCTCGGCGTGCCTGGCCGGAGCGAAAACCACAGACGCACTCCTCCCGGTTCTGCTTGAATCGCAGATCGTATGCGGCGAAAGCCTCGACAAAGCCGACGCAGCCAAGACTTGCAGCGGAATCTACGCCAACGCCAAGAACCCCGCCCCGTCCCGCCTGGCCGCCCTGCGTGGTCTGGCCAAGGCCGACGGCCCGGCCGCCGCGCCGCTGATCGTCACGGAAATCAAAGGCGGAGCCGGCTACATGAAGTCCGGCGCCCTGCGAATCGTGGCAAGCGATCAGTGCAAATACCTGACCGGAGTAGTTTCGACGGCGTTGGCGTCGATGGAGCCCGCCGATCAGATCAAGACCCTCGACGTGCTCGGACAGCGCGGCGACATCGGAGCCCTCAAGGGCGTTTCGGCGCTCTACGGATCTGAGTCCGCCGACGTCAAGCTGGCTGCTTACACCGCCGCCGGACGCATCGGCGACACCGACTGCATCAAGACACTGGTCGAAATGGAAGCGGCCGGCGCACTGGCGATCATCGCCAACCCCAAGGTCGACGCGATCCTGGCTGGCCTGATCTCCGATCCCAAACTCGGACCCGGCGCCATCAACGCACTGAGCAAACGAGGAAGCACCACCGCAGCCCCCGCCCTGGTCAAGATGATCGAGTCGGGAAGCACAGACACCAAAATCGCCGGCTGGGGCGCCATGGCGAACCTCGCCAGCGACAAGGACCTCGACTCGCTGATGAAGCTGATCGTCAAGGTCAAGGATGACAAAGTCCTGGCCGCGGCTACAAACGCGATCAAGAACATCTGCACCAACTCCGGCGACAGGCGCAAGTGCTTCGATTCGATCGGACCGCTCTACGCCCAGGCCGACAAGAAGGTCAAGATACTGATCATCACCCTGGGCTCGGCCACTGGCGGAGTCAAGGCGATCGCCGTGGCCAAGGAAGCCCTGAACTCGTCGGACGCAGACGTCAGGACCGCCTCGATGCGAGCCCTGATGAACTGGTCGGACACAGGCGCGGCCGACACGCTGTTGGACATCGCCAAGAACGGCAAGACCGACAAGGACAAGATCCTGGCTACGCGAGGATACATCCAGGTCACCGGCAAGGAAGACGAGCGAAGGCGTGCGGACATGTACAAGAAGATCGTCCCGCTGGCCACACGAGCCGATGAGAAGAACCTGATCATCAGCGGGCTGCGAAACATCCGCCGATCGAACAAGAACGTCCTGGAAACAGTCGCAGCGTTCATCGCCGACGATTCGGTCAAGGCCACGGCCGAACAGGCCTCCATCGACGTCGCAAACAGGATCAAACGCGACAAGAGGAACAAAGATGCGATCCTGAAGCTCATGAAGAGCATCAAGGAAACCAGCAAGAACAAGAACAACGTTAAGAGATCCGGCCAGCTTTACAAGGAACTCGGCGGCAAGTAACACCGCTGAAGAAGCATAATCCCGCCGCTGGAGCGATCCTTTATTGCTTCAGCGGCGGGACACCCTTTATTGTTGGAAGACTGATTTTCGGCGCCTTGCTCACTGCAGGGCGCCGATATTTTTTTCCGTACTTGTCGAAGCCCGGAACGAACCCGCCGTGAGACAGGAAGAACTGACCGCCTTCGAGGCCCATGAAGCGATCGAAGCGATCGGCCTTGCCGGTGTGATCGTGGCTGAATTTCGCGTCGATGATCTCGGTCCATTTCCCCTCGCTGCTGCAAATCCACTGGTTGCCGTACAGGGCTTTCCGCAGGACGTGCCCATTGGCGCCGCCGAAGTTCTCGCTGAAGCTGTACAGGCCCCGCATGTGCCGGCCTTCCTTCGGGGCGTTCCAACTGGAAATCAGCATCCACTTCTTCTTTTCCGGATGGAAGTAGTAGCCCGAAAAAATGGTGTGCGTGTCGCTGACGGGTTTGGCTGTCACGATGAACTTCTGGGTTTCGCCGCTCTTCCAGAGATACTTCAGATGGCTGTGTCCGCCGGTGCCTTCGCCGCCGAATGAACGGGTGTTTACGTCGGCGCCTTTGGCGATGAGTTTCACGCGGTTCGCGTCGCCGACTTTCTTGCGGTCCTTCGGCTCGCCGCCGCTGTCCCACACGCTGAAGATAATCCGGCGTTCGGTTGGGCTGTTGACCTGCATTCCGAAGTACCCGCGATGCCAGCCACAGGCCATGTAGTACGTCCAGAGCGGTTCTTCCACCCCGGTCATCTCGCAGTAGAATGCGGCGACTTTCACGCCTTTGGGAACGGGATACGCCAGGTGCACCGACGCTGCGTTGCGGCGAGGCTTGAGGTTGAAGTGCGCACCTGCGATCGCCGGCCCGCTCAGGACCAGGGCGTCGAGATCGCCGAACGGTTTGCCTTTTTCGTTGAGCGATTCGAGCGTGAAGCTCTGGTATCCCGGCTTGGCGATCGCGAACTGGCCGAAGTTCGCGGTGACGACCTGGCCCTTCTCGCCGCCGGTTACGCTGGCTTTTGTCGATTTCCCCGCCAGCGAGAGCTGCAGCGTTGAAGTCGCGCCTTTTGCCAATCGCATGCGGACCGAACAGTTGATCTTGCCTGGGGTTTTGATCTGGCCGAACCAGAGCACCTTCATCGCCGGGTCCTTCCAGTGCGAAACGCCGGAGCGGCTGACGCGAGCCCCACGCACGTTCGGCGATATGTACGCAGTCGACGCCGGAACGCTGAGTTCCTTCGGCTCCGGCGCGCCGTATGCTACGGCCGCTGAAAGTGAAACGATAACTGCCGCGATAATGCTTCTGCGATTCATAAGCTCACTTCTCCAGATCGTTTGCTATGGCGAGAATTTCGTCCGGGCGGGCCGTGCCCGTCATTTGAAGTTTTCCAACGGTTACGCGCGCCGCTGCATTAGCCAGGCGCCCCGCCAGCACGGGGGCTCCCCCGCCGCCAAGGACCGCCGCAATCGCCGCAGTTACGGTGTCGCCGGCCCCCACGGGGTCGATCGGCCCGTCTGCGCCAATACCCGGTTCAACGTGCACGCTATCACGCTCGGCGACGATTATCCCGTCGGCCCCGCGAGTTACAAACACGGCTCGCCCCGTGCGATCGCAGGCCTGGCGAGCCAGTTGGATCGCGCGATCCTCCCGAATCTCTGTCGACAGATTCATGGGCTCTCCGGCCAGGGACGCCGCTTCGTGGCTGTTCATTTTCAGAATTCCGCCGCGGTAGGCCCCGGGCCGATGGCGAGAGTCTGTCACGAACAGTTTGTCGGCGTGGCGGGCGATCAACGCGTTGAGTCGCTCGATCATGGCGTCAGTCGACAGTCCGGCGGGCACTTGCTGGTTCAGTACGATCACGTCGGACCGCTGGGCCGCGGCGTCCAGGGCGGCGATAAGCGTGTCGACGGATTCAGGCGATGGGACATTGAACCCGCCGAAATCGGTGCGGTTCTGTTCACGATCATTCAAATGCGGTTTGGCGAACACTTGCGTCTGCCAATCGCTTTGGCAGGCGAGCATACCAGCGGTGTCAGCCCCGATTCGGTCCAATCGCAAAAGCAGCTCGCGAGCGAAAAGATCATCGCCGAGCATGCCCACGGTGCGCAGTTCAGAGACTCCCAGGGCCAGCAGATTCGCCGTCACGTTAGCCGCCCCGCCGAGACTGTAGTGCTGCTTGCGCACGCGGCGAACGGGCAATGATGTCTCGACTGAGAGTTCGCTCTGGTCGGGATCGATCAACCAGTAGGCGTCCAGCGCAAAATCTCCGAACACGGTTACTCGCGCGCGTGCGGCCAGTTCCAGAGCCCGCTGAGCCCACTGCCCGTCTTTGGTTGTATCGTGATCCCGCATGATTTCCTGGAGGATCATTAGCGTCTTACTGCGATCGAATATCAAGTAGTTGTCCGGCGTTATTTCGTCTTCAAGGCGGCTTTGGCCTCGGCCAGCAGCTTGTCCGGATCGATTCGGCTCTTGTAGTCCGGGTTCACGTAGCGGCTGCGGACCGTGCCGGAAGTGTCGATAATATACGCCGCCGGTACCAGCAGTTCATGGTGCGTTCGCCCCGACGAGGCTTCCAGATCGATCTTGTACTTGGTCTTGTAGAGATCGACAGTCTCGTCATCCACGCGGAACGCCAGACCGAAAGCTCTCGCCGCGGCCATGTTGCTGTCGGACAGCAGCATATACTCCAGCTTACCCTTATCTACACTCTTGGCCAGTTCCGCCGGACGGTCTGGGCTGATCGCCAGTATCTGGTAGCCCATTTTCGCAAGTTTGGGCTGGACCTGTCCAATGGCGGCCAGATGACGGGTGCAGAACGGGCACCATCCGCCGCGGTAGAAGATCAGCACTGTAGGCTGGCGTGCGACGTTCCACTGCAGATCAACCGCCCCGCCGTTTGCGTCTCTGAGCATAACGCGGGGGATCTTTTGGCCGACGCCGAGCGGATCGATCTTGTCCGGCGAATCGGCAGCCATCCGCCTGGAAGCCCCGGGCCCCTTCGACATGCAGCCCGAAAGGCAAACCAGCACGCCGACAAGCACAACAGTTCGAAATATGCGCGGATGCTTCATGGCTTTTTCCCTTACGTAATAGTTTCCACAATTAACTATAGCAGTCCCACTGTCCTTTTCTTATCGAGTGAGATAAACTACTGCGATCTTGACACTCACAGAGGACCATACATGAAACTTCCGGTCAATCTTTCCAAAGTAGTATTGCTTTCGGTAACCATCTCGTTGGCGTTGACAGGCTGCTCCGGCCCGGGCGGTTCGAAAATCAAAACCCCGGGCCACAAAGAGCTTCGAGGTAAAGTTGGCGGATCTCTGGCCCGGGGCGCAAAAGCGTTGCTCCAACGTCAGCACGCCGACGACGGTTCCTGGGGCGGCGACGACGTGAAAGAGCAGACATCGCACAAGAGCGACTATCCCGTGGCGATCTCCAGCCTGGCTTATCTGGCGTTGCTGACAGTCGCTGACGACGACCCGGCCGCCGTGCAAGGCCGGACAAACACCCTTAGCTTCATCCTAAAGACCATCGAAGACGATGGAAAAATGAAGAACACCCGCGACAACACGCCGAAGATCCACGAGCGGAACGTCTGGAGCCAGGGCTTCAGCATGTTCGTATTCGGGCGCGTCCTCCGCACCGAAAAGATCGCCACGCAGATGCAAAAGCAGATCCGCGCCAAGATGAAAGACATGGTAGCCGCCCTGAAGATAACCCAGCAGTCCGATGGCGGATGGACCTACGACAAGGGCCCGAGCGAGAGTTTCACGACCTCGACAGTCCTCGCTGGCCTCGTTTCGCTCCAGAAGGCGAAAGTCGCGGTCCCCCAGATCATGATCGACAGGTCCAAAGCCTTCATCAAACGCCAGAGCAATCCAGGGAACTACGTAGCCTACCAAGGCGTTCCCAAAGTCCTGGACAGCGCCGCGAAGATACGCGATTCGGCGGGACGATCGGTGCAGTTGGAACTGACGCTGCTCCAAGCCGGCGACGGCTCAGTCGAGAGACTCGCCGCTGCGGTTGAAACCTTCTTCAAATATCGCCAGCGTCTCGACAAAGTGCTCGCCCTGGAGAAAGGCTGCCATCAGAGGCCCCACAGAATAGGGACATTCTACTGCTTTTACGCCTACTACCATCTGGCCCAGGCCCTGGAGCTTCTCGGCGGAGATATTCGTCAGAAGTATCGCCCGATCCTGGTCGATCACTTCCTGGGGTTGCAGAAAGACGACGGTCATTGGATCGATTCAAAAGACCACTGCGGCGAGTCTTACGGCACGGCGATGGGGCTCCTTGTGTTGTCGGCTCCGGCGTGGGCCGATGCTACCCATTGACATACCCTTCTCGCTGAGAGGACAATAGCACAAGTAGCTTGCGACAGATGCAAGCGAAGGAGAAATGAAATGAAACTGCACAGAGTCATGGGATTGGGCGCACTGTCGCTGCTCGTGTTTTGCAGCGCCGTGTCGGCTGCGGCGCCGAAGCTGCTGTCGGGCGTTCGCCTGCAGGCCGACGGCAAGAACATCAACGTAAGGATCGGACATCTCGTGCCAGCGGTCATGGACTGGAATGGCGACGGGAAGAAAGATCTCATCGTCGGTCAGTTCTCCGGCGGAAGAATCAGCGTGTATCTGAACAAGGGCTCCGACGAGGCGCCGGCGTTCAAGGACTTCAGCCTACTGCGGGCGGACACCAAGGAAATCCGCCTGCCCGCGGGCTGATGCATCGGATCATATCCACAAGGAGTGGATTGGAATAACGATGGAAAAATGGACCTGATCTCCGGCGACACCAAAGGAAACGTTTGGATTTACATTAATATCGGCACGAGCAAGGAACCGAAACTCGCCGGCGGCAAGCAAGTCGAGGCCGACGGAAAACCTATTACCGCATCGCGCAGGACGTACAAGAGGGAGGGCGGGCGGATTAAATTGGATAAAATCATCCCCGGCAGCAGCAAACTGGCCGAAGTCTACTCGAAGATCCACATGGCCGACTGGGACGGCGACGGGCTGAAGGATCTCCTGATCGGACACAGCAGCACGATTATCTTCTACAAGAACGCCGGCACGAAATCCAAGCCGGTCTTCAAGGCGCCGGTGACGATCGATCCGCCGGAAGGAAGTTTTTCGTCGCGACCGTCACCGTACGTAGTCGACTGGGACGGCGACGGCAAGAAGGACCTGCTGGTGTCGACTGAGCCTCGCAAGTTGGCGTTCTACCGGAACGTTGGAACCGCCAAGGCTCCGAAACTCGGCAAACCCGTCGAAGTGGAGCTCAAGGGCGACGGTTTTGAGAAGGGTTATCGCAATCGAATCGAAATAGTCGACTGGAACAATGACGGAAAGCTGGACATTCTGGCCGGAAATTTCTACAGCGACAGAACAGCCAGGACCAACGGCGGAAACGTCTGGTTGTTCCTGGCGAAATAACGACAATAATTTTAAAGAACGCAGCTTTAGCGGAAGGAAATAATGATGGCGTCGAAACAAGGACAGTTGACCAGACGGGGTTTTCTTTGCACAACAGGCGTGGCGGCCGGAGCACTGGCCCTGCCGCAGTTCATACCCGCCGAGGCACTGGGCAAAGGCGAGAAAGCCGCTCCCAGCGAGCGGATCACTTTCGGCGTTATCGGGCTTGGCGATCGCGGACCGAGACACTGCCGGATGGGCGGCGCCGAAGGCCAACTCGTAGCGGCGTGCGACACCTGGAAAGACCGGCGCGACAAGATCGCCGCACAGTACAAAGTAAAACCGTACGCTGATTTCCGCGAAGTGCTGGCCAACAAGGAGATCGATGCGGTAGTAATCACAACGCCTGACCACTGGCACGTTCCGCTGGCGATTTTGGCGGCCAAAGCCGGCAAGGACATCTTCTGCGAGAAGGCCCTCGGCACGAGCGTCGAGCAGGACCTGGCGCTGCGAAAAGTGCTGAAGCGTTACAAGACGGTGTTCCAATACGGTCCGCAGCGACGGGCCTCGCACAAGTTCCGCCACGCCTGCGAACTGGCTCGCAACGGTCGCATCGGAGAGATCAAGGAAATCAACATCGTAACGATGACTTACGGCGCCTGTGCGCCCAAGAAGATCGAAGTCCAGGCGCCGCCGAAGACTCTGGATTACGAAATGTGGACCGGCCCCTCGCGCCAGGTTCCGTACGTGCCCGGCCGCTGCAAATCACGCGGATGGTACACCATCTACGATCACAGCATCGGCTGGATCGCCGCATGGGGCTCGCACGTGCTGAGCATCGCCCAGTGGGGATACGACATCCACAAGGCCGGCATCACCGAATACCAGGGCACAGGCGTGATCCCGAACGAAGGCCTCAACGACAACCTGATAAGCTGGGACGTCAAGATGCAGTGCGCCAACGGCGTGAAGATGACGCTGAAGACCGGAGGCAACAAGGTCGAGTTCGTCGGAACCGAAGGCACGGTCTGGGCCAGCGATCGCGGACAGGGCTCAACCCCGGAATCGCTCTGGAAAGACGCCATCAAGCCCGGCGAGAAACGCCTGAAGTGCGCCAATCTGGGAAGCGACTTCATCAAATGCGTAAAGAGTCGCGCGACGACAGTCGGCCCGATCGACGACGCGGTCTACTCCGACATCATGAGTCACATCGCCGACATCGCTATCCGCCTGAAACGCCCGGTAAAATGGGACCCGGCCAAGGAAGTAATCGTAGGCGACGCAGAAGCGTCCAAGCTTCTGTCACGCCCGATACGAAGCCCCTGGAGCATATAGCGACATCGGCGGTTACCGAACTTCAGACAGTTAATACGCGATAAGTCGGCCGCATAATGCGGCCGGTTTTATGCGCAAACGGTGTCGGAACGCCACCGAGCGTTGGAGGATTGAATGTTCGCCTTGACGTCTAACGGCGATCTGCCTCCATTTATGCGATCTCGTCTTAACTATCTAAAGAGCAGTGATCGCCATTTGAATCGTCCGGGACTTCGCCGCCGGTGTCGGCCAGTAGCTTCTGGCGGCAGTAGTTTCGTATCACTTTGACAAGAACGATCGCGTAGATTATCTGCGAGGCGACCCAGAGCAATCCCCCCAGCGCGATAACCAGCATGTCCAGACTGAGAAGCGGCGGCGCGCCGTAACCAAGCCCATGGACCAGAAGGCCGTAGACAAATGCGAGCATTCCGAATCCCAGTCCTATCGCCACCGGGGCAAGCAGAACCAATGCTCCAATCAGCGCAATCGGTTTTTGAGGACCTCGCGTGAGTTTCCAGTACATGTCGCCAGTAGCAAGAATCCGCCCCAGCGGGTCGATTTCCGCGTGGCTGGTCAGCGGCGTCCAACAGTTCATGCAGAAATGCTGATGCGGCTCGGCCGGAGTCAGGCATGAGTAACACAGCGGAATACCTTCCTGGGGCTCTTCGTCATCATTGGCCTCCCGCTCGGCCTCTCGTTCAAGCATTCGATCGGCGACCATAACGCACAGCATCATCGCCAGTCCGCACCCCAAGACGATCATGCCCAGCATCAGATAAACGGACAGAATGTTCTTGTCAAGACCGACAAATTCGTAGAATTCTCCCAGTGACAGAAACCCAATGCCCGCCAACACGCCCAGCAGCATCCCAATAAAGATTAGAGCCTGCGATAAATGTCGCATCTGTTTTCCCCGTAGCAACCCTGCGGAGTGAACCCAACCCGACGGCCGGTATCTACATCTGTACTGAGTCTATCCGGCGTCAGTCCCAGACGCAAGCAGTCGCCAGCAGTACAGTTGCATTCGCGGCAGATGGAATGGTCCTTTCCAGATGTTCCCCTTCAGCGGTACGGACACTCGCCCGTCGCGGTGGAGGTACCCGAACCATTCGCCGTGCTCGGGGTCAGCGAAATGCTTGTGGGCCCAATCGTGAATCATCGCGTGCCATCTGGCGTATTTTTCATCGCCGGTCAGGCGATATGCCAGCAGCGTGGCAATTATAGCTTCGTTCTGCGGCCACCAGAATTTCATGTCGTGCCAGTATTCCTGTACGGGCTTGTCGTGCAGGTCGCGGAAATACAGAATCCCGCCGTATTCGGCGTCCCAGCCGCGAGACCACATCCAGTCGAGAATCGTGGCGCCGAGCTCGATCAACTTCGCATCGCCACGGTGTTTTCCCTCGTGCATGATGAACCACGCGCACTCGATGGCGTGCCCGGGGTTGAGCGTGCGAGAGTCAAAGTGATCAATGATCTCCCCATCCGGCGAGACGGTTTCCATGGCGGCCCGAAGATCGGGCTTGAGGAAGTCTCGCCGAATTTCGTCGATGCATTCGTCGATGACGCCATTGTATTCGTCAGTCCCGAGCGTCTCGCGGAGAACCTGGGCGGTGGCGATCGTAATCATCGGCCCGCCCATCGACTTGCACGGACGAGTTTGCGTGTTGGTTTTCGGCGGGATCAGGCTTGGAGTAGTCATGTACTTGCGGAACAAGTCCCACAGGCCGCGAGCCTCGTCGGCTGCGCGAGAATCGCCTGATGCTTTCGCGTAAGCCGCCAACGCGACGCACGCAAACGTCTCGGTGAACACGTAGCGGCGTTTTCTCAAGGGGCGACCTTCTCGAGTAACGCTGAAAAACATCCGCCCATCGTCATCGAACCCGCAGCGACGGATGAACTCGACGCCATGGGCCGCCAACTCCAACCATTCTTCTCGCTGCTCGACAGTGTTGTAGAGCGTCGACAGCAGCCAGACGAACCGCCCGTGAGCCCACATACCCTTGTCGGTGTCCAGAACCGACCCGTCGCGACCGAGGCAGAACATGAAACCGCCATGCTCGCGATCCGGCGCGTGGCGGGTCCAGAACGGCAGCGTGTCGCCGAGCAGGCCGTCGCGGTAGCAGGCGATGAGTTCTTCTATTCGCTCGGGGGTCATCCGTTTTTCGACCATTCGAAGAAGCCGATGGCTTCGAGATCCTTTTTCAGTGCGGCCTTGGCTGAATCGTCGAGGACTCCCAGCGGCGCGCGGCATCCGCCTACGTCTATACCCAGCATGCCCATAACAGCCTTGATGCTCGGGTGCAGGTTGTGTGCGATCAATACGCGGACCATCTCCACCGAGCAGAGTTGCCACTTCCGAGCCGCTTCGATATCGCCGGAGTTATAGCAGTCGACGATCCGCCTGTAGAGCGGAGCGGCGATGTTGTATGTGCTGCCGACGCCGCATTTCGAGCCGACGACCAGTGCGCTGAGCAGCATTTCGTCGCAGCCCCAGAGCACGTCGAACCTGCCGCCGTCAAGATTCAGACAGGCCTGGTATTCGTGGACCTTCAAGTCGGTGTACTTCAGCCCGGCAAGGTTCGGTATCGCGACCGAGCCGCGATCGAGGAACTCGAGCATGTCCACTTCGCTGCCGGTGAATATCGGGATGTAGTAGTGGTAGAACGGGAGATCCGACGCCGCCGAGGCGATCTGTCCCATCGCATCTACGAGCCCGGAGACCGAATTGATCTTGAAATATGACGGCGCATTCGCCGACACGGCGTAGGCTCCGCAGTCGGCGGCGTGTGCGGCCAGGTCGCACGATTCGGCCAGCGAGTTGCTGCCGACCTGCACGATAACGGGCAACCGCCCGGCCGCTGCGTTTACGTACGCCTCGGCTGTGGCCATGCGTTCGGAAGCCCGGAGCGATACGCCTTCGCCAGTGCTGCCGACGGCGTAGATCGCCGAAATGCCCGCGGCGATATGGTGCTCTACAATCTGCGGAACGACGCTCAGGTTAAGTTCGCCGTCGGCGTCGAACGGGGTGTGAGCGGCGACTATAAGACCGGTCAAGTGTTCGAATTCCATCACATCGCTTTCTTTGTTAGAGCTTCCAGCCGTTCTGGTAGTCCGGCGTCAGGAGCTTGGTGGCCGATTTCGAGTTCGTGAACTTCATATTGGGCCCGTCCCATTCAAGCGGCTTGCCTATTTGGGTCGCCACACAACCCAGCAGCACGATCTCGGTAAGCGGAACGGCGCAATCGGGCCAATGCTCCGATGGCTTCTCGCCGCCGCGAACGGCTTGATACCATTCGCCGTAAATCCCGCTGCGGCGTTTCAGGGTTTTGGGCGGCGCCTTGTAGGCCCTTCTCTTCGACTCGGGCATGAGCTGCGGAATGCCGCTGGCTCCGCCGGCCATCATCACGCCCTTGGTTCCCCTGTAGATAATACCGTCGCGGGGCATGGTTCGCCCGGGCTCCATTTCCACCGGGCGAGCGGGCCTGAGCCCGCCGTCGTACCAAACGACTTTCACCGCGGGCATCTTATCGCGCGGGGGAAAATGGTAGGTGATAATCGACGCCAGCGGCCAGGATTCGCCCATCATCTTCGTCGACGATGCACTGACTGTCGTGGGATGTCCGAGCTTCAGGGCCCGGCGAGGCGTGTTCCAGTGATGGCAGCCCATGTCGCCAAGGGCGCCGGTGCCGAAATCGATCCAGCCGCGGAAGTTCCATGGATGATAGACCGCGGGATTGAACCCACCGGCTTTGACCTGCGCCAACTCGATCGAGCCGCCGGGCCAACGTTTGACGAACGGCCGCTTTTTGGCCGGTCCGAGCCACATGTCCCAATCGAATGTCTTGGGGATCGGATCGGAACCCTTGGGTCGATTCATGCCGTGCGGCCAGAGCGGCCGGTTTGACCAGATGTGCACTTCGGTAACATCGCCGATGATCCCGTCCCATATGATCTCGCAAGTGCGACACCCGCTTTCTGTCGATGCGGGCGCGGCGGTCATTTGGGTCATGACTCCTGCCTTGGCGGCGGCGTCTGCGAGCATGCGTCCTTCAGCGATCGTGCGAGTAAGCGGTTTTACGGTCAGGCAGTGCTTTTTGGCTTTCAGAGCCGCCATCGAAACGAGAGCGTGGGTGTGGTCGGGCGTACCGCAGTAGACCGCGTCGATCTTGTCGCCCTCTTTGGCGAGCATGTTGCGGAAGTCGCGATACTTCCTGGCCTGCGGGAATTTTTTCCACGTTTTCGAGGCCATCGCGTCGTCGACGTCGCACAGCGCGACGACCTGGAATCCGGCTCCGGCGACCTGCTGGATCTGCCCGTGTCCGACGCCGCCAATCCCGACGCCGCCGACAGTGGGCTTGTCGCTCGGGGCGATCTTGCCCGGCCCGCCAAGCACGCTCGAAGGAACGATTGAAACCGTCGCCAGAGCCGCAGCTCCGCCTAGTACGCCGCGACGAGTGATTCCTGATTGTTCGTTCTTACCTGACATATTCCAGGCTCCTTGTTCGATATCGCGATTCGACGAGACACAGGTTAGCATATCGACCGGCTTGTGTGCAAGATTCGGTAAGGGACCGAGCCGCTTGCTTAAAGTGTTCGGCGTTCTTATCATGCGATTTCACACTGACCGATTCACAGCGAGACAATACTTATGTTCGACAAAAGCGTAGAACTGTTCCCTATTAAGAAAGAGATCGCGTATCTGGCCAACTGCGGTAATTCGCCGCTGTACAGTCGCAGCGCCGAAGAGATAGCATCATTTTCCCGGGCGCGAACCCTGACCGGCGGCCAGCCCGTGGCGGCGTACCCGCGAATACTGGCTTCGCTCAGGAGTTCGCTGGCCGATTTGACCGGAGCCGAGGCCCGGAACTTCTCGTTTATGAAGAACACGGCCGAGGCGATGAGCGCTATCGCCAATGGATATCCGCTCGGCGATGGTGACGAGATCATCAGCTACATACATGAGTATCCGTCGAACCACTACCCATGGCTCGTCCAACAGCGCCGGGGCGCCAAACTTGTGCTGCTGGAAGACAGCGATCCGATCGGCGGCCTGGCGCCGGGCAAACCTCGCGGCTGGTCGCTGGCCGATCTCGAGCGCAAGACAACCGAGCGTACGCGAATAGTGGCGATAAGCCACGCACAGTTCACCAGCGGATTCGCGGCCGATCTGGCCAGGATCGGCGAGTTCTGTCACCAGCAAGGCATCGATCTGGTTGTCGACGTCGCCCAGAGCCTGGGCGCGATGCCGGTACTACCGACGGAGTGGCACGTGTCGGCTATGGCCGGATCCGGCTGGAAGTGGCTGCTCGGGCCGATCGGTTCCGGCGTCATGTACACTTCGCCTGAATTCCGTGCGAAACTCGACATGGTTCTTACAGGCGCCAATATCGTAGTACAGGGACAGAACTACCTCGATCACACCTGGGACATCCTGGAAGACGCACGGAGATTCGAATACAGCACGGTCCAGTTGAGCTATGCAGCCGGGCTGGGACGCTCGGTTTCCGAAGTCTTCTGCAAGTACGACCCGAGCGACGTGCGAGACGAGATATTCCGACTGCAGGATCTGTTTATCGATCGCATCGACAAGGATCGCTATCGTCCGCTCCTGTTCGCGCCGGAGAATCGATCGGGCATCCTGGCGATTGAGACCGATGGCGATCTTGACGGGATCATCGCCGCGCTGGCCGATCGCGGAATATGCGTATCGGCCCGCGGCGGATATCTCCGCATAGCACCTCACTTCTACAACGACGACGATGAGCTGATCGCTGCAGCCGAGGCGTTGAATTCGCTATAGGGCGGGTTTTTCGCGATATTGTTGCGGGAAAACCGCCGATTATGCGTTATAAGTGGTGTGCTAATGATTCGTTTCCCCAATAAGACAATCCTGATCGCAACGGTGATCGCGCTGCTGGGCCTGTCGGCGAGCCTGCAGGGCGCCGCCGACCTGTGCACCGGCGCGGTCGATCCCTATGACATTGTCGCCGAGAAGGGACGATTCTACAGCGCCGCGGGCAAGGACAACGAACTGTCGGCAACTGAGTTCGCCGCGATTCAGATCGGACCGACCGGTTTCAGGCGGAAGTTTGACAAATGGTCGGAGATGCTGAAGTTCGATAGCGACGCCAACAAGTCGCTGGACTGGATGGAGGCCGGAGCATACCGCCTGGCGATGGGAAGGAAGGTGCTGGAGGCCTACGACGCCAACCTCGACGGAAAGCTCACCGGCGCCGAACGCGACTCGGCGTGCAAAGCACTGGCCTCGGGCAAGATCCGCTTCGACGCCAAGCCGAAGTCCTCCGGGCCGGACCCGCATCTGGCCGAGCACGAACGCCGCAAAAAGTTGGCCCAAAAATCCGAACATCGATCGGACCACCGCCGCCCCCACGAAAAACCTGATCCCGATTCCCGCCGACGGATCGAAGAAAAGAAACACCACGATCGCGGCGGGAATGACGCCGAAGCACAGAAGCGCAAAGACGCAACCATGATGCAATACGGCTACTGGATCGAGAAATACGACAAAGACGGTGACGGTCAGTTGAACGCCGCGGAAAAAGCCGCCGCCAAGGCCGCCTACCATCGAAACTTCACCACCGCAACGCCGCAAGTCCGAGCGACCTCCCAGGCCAAACTGGACGAATGGCGCCGACGATACAAGGCCAAGATGGCCGCCAGGAAGTCAGGCTGGAGTCGTCCCGAAAAAACAAGGCCGCCGACGGTTTCGAAGACTTCAAAGCCTCCAACGGCCCCGCGGTCGGGCGTCAGCGAGGAAGAGCAGGCCCAGCGTGCCAATCGCAAAGCCGAGATCATGGAGAAGTACGACACCGATCGCGACGGCAAACTCAGCAAAGACGAGAAGACCGCATACATCCGGGACATAAAAGCCCGCAAAGCCGAGCGGGACAAAGAGCGGGTCAAGAAACCAAAACCCTCGGACAAGCAGAAGCCTCACAAAGCCAAACCGCCGAAGTCACACAAGAAACGCTCAAGAAAGGGCCGATAACCTCAGGCCCCGCCGGGGCGCACAATGCCGATTCAGCCCTTGTGGGCCAATTTCTTTTCGTTCGCGACCGTCAGCGTCATCACGCCGGATCTATCGTGGATCATCTCATGTATTCTGGCGTTCCATCTCTCGATGATCACAGCCTGCAACTCGCTTGACGGCGGAGCGGACGGGGCGCCGTTTCGGGATTGCTTCTGGGCAAGTTTCATAGCAGCCTTGGCTTCGATACAAGCGACCGCCGCTTTTTCATAGTCCCCTACTTTTCTATAGAGATCCCTGGCATTGGTGAAGACAAAACTCGCCTCACTGTATCGCTCGGTACCGACAAGCTTAGCGCCCTTCCTGCTCGCACGACGCGCTCTCACCATTTCAAGCATGACAGGTCCTTTCCCGTTCCAGCAATATCTGCTCGTAAGCCCCACGAACCCAGCATATCGTGAAGATTGCGAATTTCACAAGACATTGTCTTAAACTGGCTCCAGTTGTCAAGTCGCTGCTCTTTACCGGAAACAGTAAACTTGAGCGTAACCGGTCCTTTGACATGAATCGGAACCAGACTATAATTCATTTATGGAACATCATAAAAGAAAACTGTCTCGTTTCATCTCATGTGTTATCGCGGCGACTTTGCTGGCATCCCAAGCCGCAGCAGAAAACAAAACGCTCGTGGCGCACTGGACGTTCGACGATGCGGCGTCGACTAAAGCAAACCCCGCACGCGTCGAAGGCGTATTTGGAAAGGCGATCAATTTCTCCGGGCGACACCATCTCAAAGCGCCGGGCAAATACAATTACGCCAAGCTCAAGCACATCACGATCTCCGCGTGGGTCTCGCCGACGAGCTTCGAGACGTACAACGAGGTATTCCGCAAGGAGGACGGCGACAACCGCATCCTGTTCTCGTTCCAGTCCAACGGGAGCATCCTATCCCTGGGCCTGAACGTAAAAGGATACGCCGAATGCGACGCACGCATCAACCGCCCCGAGCTGCTGGACGGAATGTGGCATTTCTGCGCCGCGACTTTCGACGGCAAGACCATGCGCGTTTACCTGGACGGAAAGCAGATCGGCTCGCTTAACCGCACCGGCTCGATCGCAGCGGAAGGTTCGGCTCCGGCGTGCATCGGATCCAGCAACGGTAACGAATGCTTCCAGGGCGCAATCGACGATCTGCGGATACATTCAGACGCACTCGGCGCGAAACAGATCGCAGCTATGTACGCAGAAGGGTTCAAAGGGCTCAAGGCCCAATACGCCAAACAAGCCAAGGCATTGGACGCCCTCTTGTCTATGAAGGAAACCTTGCCCCAGACGCTTGCCGCCTGGCGGAAGGAGATCGTCGAAGAACGCACAAGGTTGACGCCGAAACTCGCCGGCGCCGCACGCAAGAGCCTCAGCGTATCGTTCCCGCAGGAATACCGCAGCTTCACCGCCGCTACGAACATGGATCCAATCGAGTATCTAAGTTCGCAGGATGACAGCATATATGAAAAGCTCGCCGGCAGTGTGCTCGGACCGCTGAGCGAGTACAAACCGCTTACCGAAAACCAGTGGCGCAGACAGACGCCCGAGAACCTGAAGAAATGGAAGGCCCTCGATGCAGCCGAGAAGACATTCATCCACCTGCGAAAACAGGGCGCCGCGGCGCGCTTCAGTCCGAAATGGATCGAAGCGGCGCTTCAGATCGCCCGGGAGTTCAAGAGCGTCCCAACTCGCCCCACAGGCAGGGAACGCGCCGCTCCGTACATTAAGCCCGCCACGCCGGAAACAAGAACCCTTACCGCCGACGAATCCAAAGAAGCACTCCAGCGAGACTGGCTCCACCAGGCCAGCGGCAAACCGTCGGCCCAACGCATCGCCGACGAAATCAAATGGACCCGCGCCCTGGCCGCGAGAATCAGATCGTCATCGGGCCGCAAGGTCGATCTTACCGCCGAACTGGCGAAACTCGACGCACTGGCCAAAGCAACCGGAGTTCCCGTCGCCGAGCTCTACTTAAAGGTCCGCAGCATCAAACGCGAGATCGCATTCAAGAACCCAGCGGTCAATTTCAGCAAGATCCTGATGGTCGACATGCCCTACCCGGCGGGAAGCGAACCGCACCACGAAACAAAACACCGCCTGGGCTACATGGCCGTTCCCGGCGCGCGACTGCTGGTGCTTGACGGTCTGTCGCCGGCCGGGACGCTGAGGCAGCTCATGCCCAAGGCGCCGCTGCACGGCTCGTTCTGGCGGCCGGACGTATCGTTCGACGGGGCCAAAGTGCTGTTCTGCTTCAAGCCGCATAACGAAAAATCGTTCCACCTTTACGAGATCAATCCAGACGGTTCGGGGGTGGTCCAGCTAACCGACGGGCGATTCGACGATCTCGACCCGATCTACCTGCCCGACGGGCACATAATGTTCTCCACCACGCGGGGGCACACCTACGTTCGCTGCATGCCGCCGACAAACGCCTACCCGCTGGCCCGCTGCGACGCCGACGGCAAGAACATCTACCTGATCTCGCGAAACAACGAGCCGGACTACCTGCCGTCGGTAATGAACGACGGCAAGATCATCTACACGCGATGGGAATACACCGACAAACCGCTCTGGCGCGCACAAGGTCTCTGGACCGTAAATCCCGACGGCACACAGGTCGACACTTTCTGGGGCAACCAGAGCGTCTGGCCGGACCTGCTTAAGGACGCCCGCCAGATTCCCGGCAGCCAGCGCGTCATGTTCACCGGCAGCGCGCACCACAACTGGTTCTCCGGCTCGATCGGCATGATCACACCCGGCAAGGGCTTCAATTTCCCCAACGGGATCACCAAAGTCACCGCCGATGTGGGCTGGCCCGAATCGGGCAACGGGCCGAGCGATCCCATTGAATCGCCGAACTACCACAAATCCGGGCGATACGCCGCCTACTACTCGCCGTATCCGCTGGGCGAGAAGGACTTCATAGTCTCGGCCAGCCGCGGAAGAAAATTCGTGCTCTACCTGATGGACACAGACGGCAATCGCGAGCTGATCTACGAAGGCGCGAACAACATATTCCACGCCATGCCGCTGAAGGCCCGCACCAAGCCGCCGATCGTCGAGGACCGGGTGACCTGGCCGACTCTCGCCAACCGAAACAAACCAAAAAGCGGCGTGATCTACACCAACAACGTTTACCAGGGCGCACCGAAGGAACTAGCCGGCAAGGCCCGCTACCTGCGCATCCTGAACATCGAGCACAAGACCTACACCTACTGGCACAAGCGCCCCTACCTGTCAACGGGACCGGTAGTCTCCGGCGTGCAGTCAGAAGGCGTCAAACGCATCCTCGGCACGGTCCCGATCGAGAAAGACGGTTCGCTGGCGTTCGAGGCGCCTGCCGGCATTCCGCTGCACTTCCAACTGCTAGACGAGAACTTCCTGGCGTTGCAGACGATGCGGAGCTTCACCGGCGTGATGCCCGGCGAACGCCGCGGGTGTCTGGGTTGTCACGAGCGGCACAGCGCCACGTCGCCGCCGAGCGGCCGGGCCATAGCGCTCAAGCGACAGCCCAGCAAAATAACTCCCCCGCCATGGGGCGACGACACCGTCGGCTTCGAACGATACGTTCGTCCGGTGCTCGACAAATACTGCGCCAAGTGTCACCAGGGTAAAGGCAAAGCCGTCAAGAAACTCGACATGACCCCGCGCCCAGGCCGCCTGGGCTTCGACGAAACTTACTGGCTGTTTACCGGCAGGCCCGCATGGGGCAGAGCCTACAAAATGCCGAAGAATCCCCCGCCGGGATTTGGAATCGCCGGGATGATCATGGTCGAAGGCTACCATCAGCGCGACCCGGCGGCCTACTCAACGCCAAAGCCGATGACGCGGCTGTCGTACAAGAGCCGCCTGGTCGAAATCGCCTCCAGCGGCAAGCACAACAAGGTCAAGGTTGACCCGGTAAGCCGCCGCAGACTAATCGCCTGGGTCGATGCAATGTGCCCCTACCGTGGGGACGAAGAAGTCCGCGCCATCGCCGACCCGATCTTCCCGGGCTACGACTGGCTGTCGATAAGACCAAAGATCAAGACCGCCCCCAGAATCACAAGACCCGGCCCGGTTGATTGACAGAAAACTGAGAATCACAACAGCGATCTTGACGCCTCCCAACTCAACGCTCAGACTCCGCCGGAGGTAACCGTTCAGGCCCATTGGGGCCTGTGATGTCCGCCTGACCGGGCAACGCACCCAGGGGCAAAACACCAACTCTTCAATTCAATTCAACTCATAGCATACACGCTCCGTTCTGATTAACAAGCACCGTTTCCGGCTTT
>PVBE011351475.1_pt1 | contig 22145 bp, 18 predicted proteins | sample 1631181 | NCBI WGS metagenome assembly PVBE01 (sample SAMN08397723, study PRJNA350692) | Marine metagenome, whole genome shotgun sequencing project. | isolation source: water | place: Pacific Ocean | collected 2012-04 | reverse complement strand
TCCCCACTCTCGGGGAGGTTGGGGATTTTGTATATCGGCAGCTCCTTGACGTCGGGGGCAATCATGTCGCCAGCCATTTCCATCGTCGCGTCTTCCGCTTCGGATGTTTGTTGTTCTCCGCTGTCGCACCCCGCCAAGACGGCAAAGGCCATGGCAGCGAGCATCAACCCGTTTTTTGCGTGCATGATGTCTCTCTCTTTTGCAAAAAACTAACGGGAGTATCAGGGAGCCCTGCGTTAAGCACGGCGTACCACGTGCTGAATGTATTATTCAGCGGCACTTCGGACACTCTTTTTTGATGGAATAAGGGGAACCGAATCAATGACCCAATTCTTTGACGTTCTACGGCCTGGGCTTGGAACCACATAAGCCACGCGGCCTTTATCTTGTTCAACCTTTCTGCTGTCGATCCGCCGGCCTTGCTCTTCCCACCTCTTAAGATAGCGGCGGAAGGCCGAGAGGATTTTGTCTGCGGGCACCAGAACCTCTTTGATATTGGTTTCGGGCCAGACAGTAGGGTCGACTGGTTCGCAAATAATACGGTCTTCTTCAGCTACAAAGAAGGAGCGCTTAATGATTTCTTCGTCATATTCACTTTCACGTAAGAAATTCCTTAGGATGACGACAAAAACATTCGTGTTTAACTCATCTATTGGCGCTTCAAACTTGAACATCAAAAAATAATTATCTTCAGCAATATTTAGGCGGTTAAAAGCTGTAGTGGGTCCCAAGTATCCCGCATGAAAATTGGTCATACCTGAGCCCTGCTTCACTTTCTTCATGTCACCTTCTGTTTTCCAATCCTCACCACCAATGGTGTATAGACTGGCTTTGGTATACGCACTCCATTCTTCTTCAACGACATCAAGTTCAGGAATGATATAATCGTCTTTGTCTCCAGCAAATTGCATCCCAGAATGAACATATTCGGCATGCGCAGGATCGAGGGCGGCCTCTTGCGAACGCTCAAAATTGGTTTTCCATTGGAAGTTCAGATGAACGGCACGCCACTTATCATCACCATATTCAGGAATATCTATGATTGGAGGACGTTCTTCTTCGGCTAAGTCACCGAGGAACGCAAAAACAAATCCATACTTTTCTTGCACGGGGTAAGCATCAATTTGAGTACGTGCAGGAATTTTAGCATCTACACCCATTGAGGGAATGGCTTCACATTCACCTTTGCCGCTAAATTTCCAACCATGGTAAGGACACTCAATACAGTCGCCTTTTATTTTACCCAAAGATAAGGGGGCACCACGGTGGGTGCAAACATCACTGACGCATTGAGCCACACCATTGGAATCACGGAAAACAGCAAAATGCTGGCCCAAGGCGCGAACTCTTATGGGTTTATCCATTAATTCAGCGCTGATTGAGACGGGATACCAGAAGTTGATAAACATAAATATATTTCCTTATTCTTCCGATTTAATACGTCCGTGGACAGATGGACTTCGCTTCAATCCCCTTAGGTGTGAGGTTTCTTCAGCGGCGGCCACATCATAGTATGCCGTTCCCTCGCGCAGCGGAACAACATTTTTTCAATGTTATTAACCTAAGCGGTTGAAACGGAAGTTGCTGGTTTTATTGCATGCATGCCAATCTGATGGGTGAGTATTGGCCCGGTTGCGTTGTGTCACCTTGCATTCACAATCGCGGCACCGTCGATAAAATGCAGGTAAGAACCACTTTCACTCTTCGATTCTACGGCTTTTGGTCGCGTCGGACCAAGTAAAGCGGATATGCTTGCCGATAAATCGGCCAAGTCGAGCCAAATTGTGATAAAACGGTTTAGGGTCTAAGGACACATATTCCTTGCCGTGACTGACAACAAGAAGAGCACCATTGCGTCGCGAAAGCGAAACGTTAAAGGAAGACGACGATGAAACTCTCAAAGAAAACCTTCCCTTCCCTTTCTCTTCAATTCTCAAAAAGGCGATTCCTCAAAGCGCTGAGTGCAACTGCCGTTAGTTTTGGCCTTTCACCGAAGACCTTCGCCGCAGAGGAGGACGGGATTTGGGATTTTATCGTGATCGGCGGCGGCAATTCAGGCTTGCCGGCAGCTATTTTTGCAGCGCAGCGCGGCGCCAAAGTTCTGATTGTCGAGGCCGCCAGCCAGGTGGGCGGCACCCTGTTTTTGTCTACCGGACAGATGAGTGCGGCGGGAACCAAACTGCAAAAATCGAAAGGCATTGAGGACTCGCCACAGTCCCACTACGACGACGTTATGCGCATCAGCAAAGGTACGGCCGACCCGGATCTCGTACGTCTCGCCGTCTTCAATGCAGCCGAGACATTTGATTGGCTGACTGACAATGGATTTGAGGCTCTGCCGGGTCACCCGATTACCGGCACGTCCCATGATCCCTATAGCAAGGCACGTTACGCCTGGGGACCGGAAGGCGGCATATCGATCCTCAAGGTACTCGAGAACAAACTTCAACCCGAAATCGACGCTGATAGAGTTTCTGTTCTAACCAGCACAGAGGCGACCGAATTGATTCAAGCGACCGACGGATCCGTCACCGGGGTAGTCACGAAGGACGAAAACGGTCAAACAAAACACTTCAATGGACGACATGTTCTCCTCGCATGCGGAGGATACGCATCTAATCCTAAAATGTACGAAGACCTGGAAGGGGTGAAGGACTATTCGGACACCTCTTATGCCTACAGCCAAGGCGCCGGGATCACGCTTGGTTTGGTGGCCGGCGGCTACGTTCGCGGCGGTGAAGACCACCTCCCCATATTCGGCGGAATTCTTGGAGATGAAGACTTTCCAAGTCCGCTTTTGGCCTTTTCTAGACACTTCCCGCCTGAGCGGCCACCTTGGGAAATCTACATCAATGTGGAGGGCGAACGGTTCCTGCGTGAAGATATTCCTAGTCACCATGCTCACGAGGAGGCACTGCTCACTCAGAAAGACGAGCGCTGCTGGGTTGTCTTTGACGACGAGATTTTTCGCAATGCCCCACCTGTCGTCAACCGCTGGTCTCGCAACGAAATTGCGGACGCGTTCAATGGGACACCCATGTTTTACAAAGCCGATAATCTTGACGCGTTGGCCGACGCAGCCGGCATCAACTCCACAGCATTGCTAAAGACCGTTACTCAATACAACGAAGGCAGGAGCGCGGGACAGGATGTTCTTGGCCGACAACATATGCCTCTGCCAATTATCAAGGCGCCATTCTACGCCATTCGATTGCAGGGTTGGCATCTAACAGGAGCGGCGGGTCTTGCTGTGGACTCCGATCTTCGTGTCATCCGGCAGGATGGAACACCAATCCCCAATCTTTATGCAGCCGGTGAACTTCTCGGCCAGGGACAGTTAATGGGCCGGGCCTATTGCGGCGGCATGATGGTGACGCCGTCACTCACCTTTGGTCGCTTGCTGGGAGAACAAATGTTACAGTTCGATAACTGAGAAAGTAGAACGTGCACAACTGTTTCTTCCAACTTAGCCAGCACCTGAGTTTGACCAATTTGAAGTATATTTTGACGCAGTCTTGATGCGGCAAAGTACCGGCCGAAGATGAATCAATCTTAGGGACAAACAATATGTGGCAGCCCAAGCAAATCATGATGAACGGCGAGCTTCTCCCGTTCGAAGAGGCGCGCCTGCATCCGCTCTCGCTGGCCGTTACGTATGCAACAACCGTCTTTGAAGGGTTGCGCGCCTACCACATGCCGGAATCCGGCCAATTCGCACTATTTCGGCTGGAAGATCACGTGCGACGCTTGCAAGTCGGGATGAAGCTCTTGCGCTTCGACAAAACTTATGACACCGACTATCTGCGTGAATGCCTGACGCTCCTCATTCAGGCGAATGAGCCTGACGACGATGTCTATATCCGGCTTCTCGCCTACGTCGAAGGTATTGGGCTCCTGAGTACGACGGGACCAGTGGGCTTCACCGCGGCCGCCATGCCGCGGGAAAAATCGAAATTTGCTGAAACGGGTATGAGCCTGGGCGTAAGCTCGTGGCATCGGTTGCCCGACAATGCCAGCCCTCCTCGCATCAAGAGTACGGCGAATTATCACAACGCGCGTCTTGCCGTCTTTCAGGCAAAGGCCGACGGATACGACGGCGCCTTGATGCTGACGCCGGAAGGAAAAGTTTCGGAAGCACCAATCGCTTGTTTCTTCATGATCCGCGGCGGTGAACTCATCACACCCGACTGCTCAAGTAACATCCTCGAAAGCATCACCCGCGACACCATACTCACGCGATACGGCGAATTGACAGGCCGAACAGCAGAGGAGCGTGTTGTCGATCGCAGCGAACTCTACTTCGCCGATGAAGCCTTCTTATGCGGCACAGGGCAGGAGATCATTCCCGTTACGTCGATCGATCGACTGCCTGTCGGTGACGGAAATGTCGGCGCATTAACGCAACGATTGCGCGAGGACTATTTCAACGTCGTGCGCGGTCTTGTATCCGATCATCCGGAATGGCGGACGTTGATATAGGTCAATGACCAACGCATCAGACCTAAAAAATGAATTAAAGAGTTAGACAAATTCTATACACGACGACAACCACGATATTCATCAGAAAATAATTTAAATCTCGCGGGATCGCCCTGATGCTCAACTACGATTTCACCCACATTGCACATGTCATTGCGTTCGCATACATCATGGCAGCCGAGTTGCCGGTGTACTTTGCCGCCCGGATGGCTTTGGACCCAAACCAGAACGGTGCCACGCGCATTGTCGCTGCACGCCTTGCTAAATGGACCGGTGCGATCACCAGCACAGCATTGGTTTTCATGCTGCCCCTCGGAGTCGTTCTCGGCATCTCTCTCGGTGTACACGACCTGGCAGACCCGAGCTGGCTGACGGCAACCTGGATTGTTACTGCAAGCTGGCTGGCCCTGCTGGCGGCGGCTGAATTCGTCCCGGGCGCGTGGGGCCGGCGCCTGTTTGTTACCGAAACGGTTTTTCGCATCGTGAACGGACTCGGCCAGGTCTACGACGGCATATCGGCTCTTATGGGCATGGGGATGACCCAGGCCGACTGGCTGGCCATCAAAATCTTGGTGTACGGCCTCGTCCTCCTAATTAGTGCCTGGGTGCGCTGGCGGACCCGGCCGGCACGGTATGCCATTGCAGGCACCGCTGGAAGCGTGGCCCCAACGGACTTAAACGCCGATGCCACGGCAAGCCTTAAGGCAGTAGGGCCGGCCGTATTGCTGACGACCTTGTTGGTTGCCCTGGCAGCCTGGATGGGCATCAGCAAGCCGTTTTAGTACGAGCACGGGCACCTGATTATTGGTACGCTCTTGGGCGTAACGGTTTTCATTTCTTCAATGGCGACAAAATTTTCAAGCAACCGCAGTTTGCATTACTGTTTATCCCTTCGAGCGTATCATCGTTTTGCTTTTGCGATGACCAAAAGACAGCAATCCTCTTTACAAAAGATTATAAATAATCTTGGACGATTAGATATCATCATCCGAATGACTCTAACGCTTAGTCTGATCGACGCCATATTTGCTTTGCCGAATAACCTTGCTTCCAGAGCCAGGACTCAACGTAGATAATCCTCTCAGGCACAACTTTGGCGACCTGTCGTTCAAATGGTTTCGAGGTATCCTTGCCGAGATCGGCCATCCACGGTTGCCAGCGAAATATTTTCATGGCGTGATCCCAGCCCGGTGCGTGAGGCTCAATGATTTCCACGTGACCGAAATATTGGACAGAGTGACCACTGTGCCAACCATGGTATTCCCGATGAACGGAAAGCGAGATGCGAGGATCGCGCTGCATGGCCGTGAGTTTTGGCGTTCCGCGATCAGGCAGCATATAGAGATCTAAATCACCCGCGTAATATTCGATCGGGCTTGCCATGGGGCCATTCTTGCCGATGGTCGCCAGCACGCAAATATTCGTTTCTGCAAGCAAGTGCCGGATTCGATCTTCAAGTTCCTCCTTTGGCAGCTTTTTATCTGGCCGCCCAGGGCCTTCAACCCACGGATATGCAAAACTCATGACGACCTCCTCTTTTTTTATTGGTGCGGATGTTGTCACCTCCGACACAAAATCAGTTGGCCTGAAATCACATTGAACTAAAATTTCACAACGGGCGCTTGATCGTTGAACGATCAAACCCTCAGCGCTTTCCAATTTTCCTTTATCGTTTCCCGCTAGACATCTTTATAACGAGCCCTCGCAGGCTCCAATGATCTCAACAGGTGTTTACTTGAACAACACTTTCAATCAGGACAAGGGGCATCTTGTGCGTGTTTGTTCGGGCTCTCCTCCAAGAATGTCTGAAGCTCGGTAACTCCAGTTTCATCGGGACAACCTATTGAAAGCTCACATCTAGTGCCTAAAACGACGCATCAACCGCGTTGAACCAAGAACGTCGTCCCGCGGCCTCAAATAGCATTGTCGGTCAGTTGCCGCATGATCGCGTGGCGCGCCGGGTGCAGTAGATTGCCGATATGCAGCAGAGCATCTCGAGCAATGCGCGCCAGTCCGCTATCGTCGGTATAGAGACCGACAAGCATGTTGGTGCCTAAATATATCGGCCGCGCTACCTGATCATGAGCGAGATGGTATCGGCGCAGGCCCTGGGGCGCACCGATATCGGCGCCCTGCGCATGAGCCGCCCGGATTTCACCGGCCAGTTTAGCGGCGCCACGCAAACCAATGTTAAAGCCATGGGCGGTGACCGGATGCATACCCACAGCAGCATCGCCGATCAGTGCGAAACGGCGACCGAAAAAGCAGTCGGCATAGACAGCGACCAGAGGATAGATGTGACGTTCACCGACGAGGCGCATGGAGCCAAGACGCTGCGCGAAGCGGATCGCAACATCCTGGTTGAATGCCTCTTCGTCCATCTCCATCACTTCTGCAGCAGCATCGGTGGGCACGGTGATGACCACGGAGCTTCGCCGTCCGGCCAGCGGGAGTACCGCTAGCGTACGGCCATAGTGAAAGCATTCGAAGGCCGTATCGCTATGCCCCTCGTCGTGGTCCATGCAGCAAACAATGCAGCTTCGCCCAAAATCGCGCATCTGCGCCGTGATTCCGAAGCGCTGCCGGGTTTCGGAAAAACGGCTATCGGCCGCAACCAACAACGGCGCCTGCAAATGGCGACCGTTGTCGAGGGTCGCCCATGCCGTCTTCGCGTTGCTACCTGACGCAACCACCGAGCGCCCGTCGATCAATTCGATCTTGGCGACTTCCCGCAATGCGGCAAAAGCAGCGCGGCGGATCAGATCGTTCGCAACTATAGGCCCAAGATAATCTTTGCCAGTATCCCGGTGATTAAAATGCAAGGCATAGGAAGAATCGCCGTTGATGACTTTAGCATGGCGAATGAATGACACTTCTTCTGCCGGTATGAGCGGCCAGATCTCAATATCGCGCAGGATCCTCTCGGAGCGGTGGGTGAGGGCAATATCCCGGCCGTCGATTGGTGGATCGGCGAGCACCGAACGCGGTAGCTGGTCAACAATCGCAATATTGAGACCACATCCTTCTAACGCCCGAACAAAACTTAGCCCCGCCGGTCCCGCGCCCACGACGATCAGATCGTAAGTCTCCGTCTGGCCCTTGGTCGGTGCCGCTGATTTCATATCGATCCCCTAGACGACTTTTCCAAGTTAACAATCCTCCCGCCTCGAAGCTGTAACAAATCCCGTTTAGGGTTATTGATACAGATCAGTTTGAATATCTCATGATTCCTTGGAGACAACCTTGTCTAGCATTTATTTGAAGACAAGGCGCCCCTACCACGGAATGACCTCACCATCGGTGTGCAACATCAGACCCGATTGCTCGGGGCCAAGCGTGTCGATCAGCGCGATCATGCGGCGCACAGCTTTTTTCGGCGAGGTGAGAAAAATTGCACGCAAGAACCCGGGCACGGGTACGATCTCAGTATTGACGCCGCCAGGGTGAATAAGTGTCACGATAACCCCTTGGTCCTCAAGCTCAAGGGCGAGCGTGCGCATCATCAAATTGAGCGCCGTCTTGCTCGGCGGATAGATAAAGAGCCCACCCACAATTCGTCTGTTAAAGTCGGACTTGCCGGCATTGTCGAGTGAGCCCATGACGCTTGTAATATTGATGATCTTTTTTTGCGCGCTGGCGGCGATGTGGGGCGCAAACGCTTCGGCCATCTTTAATGGACCGACCGCGTTCACGGCCATGGCCTGGCGAAACGCCGCATAATCGACTTGACCAAAGCGTTGACTTTTGAGCGCCCCGCCCAAAATACCCGCATTATTGATCAACAGGTCAATGGGCACGCCTTCATATTCAGCAGCCAAAGCATTAATCCCTGCGTGATCAGTGACATCAAGCCGCTTGATTGTCACATTTGGATACGCCGTAACAATCTCAGCAAGCTCCACGACCTCGTCCGGCCTTCGGCAGGTTGCGATGACGCGCCAACCTTGTTCCGCATACTGACGCGCGAACTCAAGCCCGATACCGCGATTGGATCCTGTAATCAGAACTGTCTGTGCATCGTCACCCCGGGCCTGCGCCATGCTGCCCGCAAGCCCGATTACGAGGCAAATGAGGATAATTCCAAGACGTCTCTTGTAGAAAAATTGCACGATCAAATTCTTTTTAGGGGGGGCTCTCCAATCAAAAAATAATGCATTTGCACGCGCAGTAGGCAACCAAAAAAGAAGTTTGGCCTGCAGCTCAAGAAACTGGCGCCGGAAATGTACGACTCCCTCAAAGCACATCAGTCGTAGACCCGTCTCTTGCTGACTTTCATACTGAGCGGCTGGCTTACGCTCAGCTGAAGGATTGAACGCAGCCGCCGTAACGTTTTACCTAAAATTATTCTTGATTAAGCGACATTCATCGCGCCGGGGCGGCCAAAAACTCCCTGTAGGTATTATTTTGGTCCATCATTGGTCGCGTGTCGTCTTCAGGCGGCGGCTCGCGATACAGGCTGAACGCGTCGGAATTCATCGCATCCTGGAGAATCTGTGGAAGCTCTTCTTCGGTCTTCACCCGCCAGCCATAGGTGCTGTAAATCAGGTATCCGGGGATGTCGCCCATTTCCATCCACGGCTCCCAATTGGAAAAACGATGCCAAGCGAGCCGAAGATTCTGAACAACAGTTTCCGAGTTGGTCAAAAGCTCCGCTTTCGGAACAAAATGGGTGTAGATCTCCATACCCTGCTCATACCCACCTATCGCTTTAGCAAAACCGCCTCCCAAGGAGTTGGGAAAATAAAACTTCGCTTGAACATTCCGCACAACGTACTCACCGATGACCTCGCCGGGAAAGACATAAGGGCTGCCATCACGTTTATGCGGAAGCACCGGCGGAAAGTTGACCGGATCATTTTTCACTGGAAGCACATTGACTTCACTGCCCGTATACGGGTTTTGCCAGACATCGAGAATATTTTCGGTACCAGGCTCGAGGAAAAGCATAAATTCGCGTGATACCAGCCGATAACCGGTTCCGCGCTCCGGATCGATGACGGTGGGGCAACGCCGCGTGTTCACCCCTACGACATCAAAGAGGTAACGGTCCACTTCCCAGGCCACCCGCCCGAACACCTTGCCGCGCCAGGCACCATATTCATAATGTCCCGGCTTTTGCGTGCCGCAGGCGATCCGGTGACTGGCCAAGAGTGCGTCTTCGGGAATTGAAAGATCGAGTTCGCGGGCCAGCCCCAAACCCGGTGACAGCACGGACATCACGATTACACTTACAAAAAATTTGCAATGAAAGCTTGCGCTGCTGTGGGCTCGGTCTTTTGCGGCAATTATGAACCGCTTAAGCATGCCATTTCCCTTCTGCCAGCCTCAAATTTTTCCCACTATAACACGCTGCATTAAGACGGATACCCCGCCGCTCTCATGCGGTAGCGAAACGCCTCATCCAGATCTTGTGCCAAGGCGGGCTCGGCGACGCCGCCGCCCACGATGACAATATCTATTTCAAAAGCGCGTCCCCGACTAGCTTTACCCAATTCAACATCCACGCTTGCCTTGCGCGCCCTTATCCTTCCGAAAAAATGGAAATCGTGCTCAAAGGCCCAAAAGAAGATGAGGGCGCCCGCATTGAGTAATAGACACGGAAGTGCGACGGCATACACCATGCCGCGAACATCCATTCAAATAGTCCACCATTACACGAGAATACCCCCTAATCTTGGTACATCTCTGCTCGGTTTCTTGGCGAGAGGCGGATCCCTCGATAGCCATTTTTTAGTTCAAGGATGGCAAGTACTAGCGCGCGTGGCGGCTGCAAACCGTCGAAGATTAATCGTTTTTGATATGCAGTTGAAAGCTCTTGATTTAGGACTCTAAAAATGACAAAACTTACAACACTCTGTATACTGAGTGTTTTAATTATAGGAATTGCTTCAACGCCAGCCACAGCAAAAGGTGACCCAGTGCGTGGCAAGCAATTGTCACGAGAATGTTTTTCCTGTCATCGAGAAGACGGCAACAGCCCCTCCCCGGTCAATCCAAAAATCGGTGGTCAGCACGCGCGTTATCTGGTGCTCTCGATGAAAGAATATCGAGGCGCCAAACGTGCCGATTCATTGATGCGCGGTGCGGTGCTTGATTTGACAAATCAAGACTTGGAGGACATTGCCGCCTATTTTGCCAGCCAAGGAGGTTTCGGCAAAGAGGCTGATGCCCCTCCTGCGGCCGCCCCTTCCGGCCCGGGGGGTCCGGGGGGTCCGGGCGCCGGCCCTCCCCGCGGCAATATGGATTTCGATCATGTTGAGCGCAAAGCGACCTATACCAGCCTCTACGCACTCGCGGCCGCCAAGAGCGCGGCCGCAGCGGACGTCACGGTCGAGGCGTGCCCGACCGGTAGCGCTGACCAAGATTCCGACAATGATGGGTTAGCCGACGCATTCGACGCAGCGCCCGGTAATGCTGGCGAGTTTGCCGCAGACACCAACGGCGACGGCAGTTATGAGATTTGCACCATTCAACAGTTCGAAGCGATTGAAGCGCTGGGCACACAAGACAGCAAGAGCACCACACTGACGCGGACTGATCGTATGAATCGGGATTATCAGCTGGTTCAGGATCTAGATGCGTCAGCCATTGAAAACCTTTTGCCCATCGGCAATTGCGGACCGAAAGACAATTGCATGGTTGAAGGCGACAAGTATGGATACAAGGGCACGTTTGACGGTCGCGGTCATGTCATTCGGAACTTGACCATTTCACGCCTTGAGCGCGGCGGCGTCGGCCTCTTCGGCGTTTTGTCAAAACCGGGCATCGTCATGAATGTCTCAGTCGAAAATGCCAACGTGGAAGGCCGCGCCGGTGCGGGCATGATTGTCGGCTCGAACGTGGGCACAATCTATAATGTTCACGCCAGTGGACAAATCTCGGGAGGCATGGCGACCGGCGGCGTAACCGGCGGCAATGGCGGACTGGTCGCGCGAAGCTCAGCGAAAGGCATAGTGACAGGCCAGCAAGCGCTTGGCGGACTGGTCGGCGATATGAACGGCGCGATCTACGATAGTTATGCGGAGACGGAGATCACGGGCAATCGAGGGATTGGGGGCCTGGTCGGGCTCAACACGTTTGGGCGAGTTCTCAACAGCTACGCGAAGGGAACAGTTAGTGGAACCAATGACCTCGGCGGCTTAGTCGGCATGAATACCGACGCCAATGTCAGCAACTCCTACTCGGCCGTCACCGTGAAAGGTGAATCGAGCAATATCGGCGGCCTCGTTGGATTCAACTCTCTCAGCACCGTTCGTAATAGTTATGCGGCCGGCCAGGTGACAGGTCTTGATTCCGTTGGTGGCCTTGTCGGACGCAATAATGGCAAGGTCCGCAATTCCTATGCCCGTGGAAAAATCACCGGCGACAGCAATGTGGGCGGTCTTGTCGGCGCCACAGTCGAAGGACGCGATGACGCGAGCTACGGTTCACCGAACGCACAAGCTTCACCCGGTCAAGCCAAGACCAAACTTGAAATGTTGGACGGCTCAAAGACCGGTTGGATCCCCGAGACCTTGCCGGCTACGGATCTCTTGGACTATTTTTGCGACATCAATCAAAACGGCTTTATCGATCCAAGCGAGCGCGCGGCCGACAATTATATATGGAGCTTTGGTGGCGAGGCCGACTTTCCAGCAATCAATTGCACCGTAGGCGGAGTAGAGCTGCAGCGAAGCTGAATCTGATGATGCGCCAATTTATTTAACAAATACAAGGCCACTTTGGGACCAACAATGATGAACATGATCGGACTAACAGTAAACATTTCAAAACGGCAACTTGCATCCTTGGCCATAGGCAGCGCCCTTTTGTTCGTGATGCCTGCGACGGCGGCCGAAGAAGAGCGCGTCGATACGATGACCGCATTCAGGAAGGGTGACATTATTGTTGCGGCCACCGTCATGAACGTGCCGGAGGACGATCACGCGGGCACCGGCCGTCTGCTCCAATACGATTCGGACATGAACTTGAAAGGCGTGTTGTGGACCAAGGGGACCACCCACAAAATAGGCGGGCTCATATTTGCGCCTGATAAGACACTGTGGGCCTTTGCGCAAGGTACGCCCGTGGTCATTGAAATTGATCCCTCGGGCGTGCAGCAACCCGTTCGAAAATTCTCGGACCGCAGCTATAGCAGCGTGACCTTCGCGCCCGACGGCAGCCTCTATTTTGGCGAGCATTTGCAAGGCACGCAAACCAAGTTTGACGCTTTTACCACCCAGTTCAATTACTTGCCGGGCTCGAAAAAAGTGGGCGACGGGAATGTCTTCAAGCATAGCCCCAACGGCACACTCCTGAAAGAATACAATACTGATACTCATGGTGGCGTGCTTGGCTTTCACGCCGTGACCAGCACCGTTCTGACCGATGACGGCAAGCGCATGGTTTACATTTCCGAGACCGGAAACCGCGTCATGCAGTACGACATTGAGAACGAAAAGCAATTGCCGGACTTGGCAAACTTCGAGGGCGATGATCGCGTACCCATGGTGCTGGTCATGTCACAATTGCTGGACGGCAACCTGCTGATCACATCGGGCGGCAGCATGATTATCATGAACCAGAAAACGGGCGAAATCCTACGCCAACACAAGCTTGAAACGTTCGGTTGGGCAGCAGCCGCCCCCTCGATTAACGGCAAACATGTCTTGATGGGAAACTTCTTTGATGGAGACGTGGCCAAGTTTGACTTAGAAACCGGCGAGATCGTCTCCCGTGGTAACATTGGTGAAGAAAGGTCCTTGTCAGGGCTTGCCCAATTTCCTGGGTAGCGTCTAGGCTGCCAGCCCACGTGCATTTCGGTAAAGGAGAAGTTTGATGACTCGCCGGTTGATCGGTCTATTTGCAATTTTCATGTGCATGGCGCCCCTGTCGCAAATTACCGCACAAGAAGACACATCAGTGGCGCCAACCGAGACCATGGAGCCGGTAACAGACGATGAGGCCTCCGTCTTAATCTATGGTGCAACGCGCAATACGGGACTCGAACTTGCCAAATTATTGATTGCCCGAGGCGATAAGGTCACCGCCGTCGTCCGTCCCACCTCGGACCGCAGTGGTCTAGAGCCGCTGGGCGTTACCATTGTCGAGGGCGATGCCATGGAACCGGATTCGGTCAAGAACATCTTCGCCCAGGGTTCCTACCGCGCCGTTGTCACGACAATCGCCTGCTTCAGTTGCGAACAGCCCCCCGACTATATAGGCAACGCCAACATATTCGATGGCGCCAAAGAAGCTGGAATCAGCCGAGTGCTCTTGGTCACAACCATCGGCGCGGGCGACAGTGCGGATGCTCCACCTTGGACGGCCAAATGGTTTTTGAGAAAGATATTGCCTCTAAAAACCCAAGCAGAAGAACATCTGGTCGCAAGCGGTGCGGACTATACGATCCTCAGACCGGGAGGTTTGGTTTCAAAGTCCGCCACGGGCAACGCGTATCTGACGGAAGACACGTCCGTAACGGGTGTGGTAACGCGTGCCGATGTTGCACAACTTTTGTTGGATTGCCTAGACGATGATGCCACGATTGGAAAAATCTACAGCGCTGTCGACAGTGAATTAAAATGGCCGTGGGCCATGATCTTTTAAGGGCCAAAGTGTGCGGTCTCGTCGCACACTTGACCTATGTTAAACGATGCCACCGATGGAGACGGCGACGGTTACCAATACGACAAAAGAAATCGCTACGTTGATCATCCTATACATGGCTCTTCCCTCCTTCAGTTGACACTAACTTAGGAAGGCGGGATTAGGCGCGCCTTAACGTTCGCTTAGGCGAAACTTAAGGGCAAAACCACTCTGCGCCGTAGCGCCTGCCCCGATCGCCCCGTATACTAACGAAAAGCTCGGGATTTCTAATGGAGGGGCGGCCGTGACAATTGCGCTTTATCAAGTTGTCAGCAGAACCTTTAATCGACACGTGGAATCCGGCCGTGATCTAACATTTTTCGCCACCTATTTGTTGAGTGCACTGGTATTTTTTTCCGCTGCCTCCGCCATGAGTCAAAGGCCCCACGGAGTTATCAAAACCGAGACTGGCTTGGTGCGCGGCGACATCGAAGACGGCGTCGCCGTGTTCAAAGGCATGCCTTACGCGGCACCTCCCGTGGGCGTGCTGCGCTGGCGCGCCCCGCAGCGGGCGGCAGCCTGGGGCGGAACGCGCCCGGCCGACACGTTTGGTCCGGCTTGCCCGCAAATCCTTCCACCGACGGACAAGGCCTGGCGGATCGAACATATCGAAACTGTGGGCACAAGCGAAGATTGCCTCACCCTCAACATCTGGGCGCCGGCCGCCAAACCCCGCACGCCCCTGCCCGTCATGGTCTACATCCATGGCGGCAATTTTCAACGCGGTTCTAGCTCGGAACCGCGCTATGTAGGTACGACGCTTGTCCGTGACGGCGTCATACTCGTGACTATCAACTACCGCATCGGTGCTTTCGGGCGCTTCGCTCATCCGGCCCTGTCGCGTCTTCAGGCCGATGAACCACTCGGTAATTACGGCATCCTTGATCAGATCGCCGCGCTTGAATGGGTTCAGCGCAACATTGAGGCATTCGGAGGTGATCCCGACACGGTCACAATTTTTGGCCATTCCGCAGGCGGCGTCTCAGTCAACGCCTTGATGGTATCACCGCTCGCGAAAGGCCTGTTTCACCGCGCCATCGCTCAAGGCAGCGGCATCGCCCTCGATAAGACGCGGCATATAACAAAGAAGGGTCGGCCAGGCGGTCTTCAAATGCCGCAAGCATATGACGGTCAAATGATGGCCACGCATTTCGGAATCGAGGGCGACGATGAAGTCATTGCCGAGGGTTTGTGGGCACTCACAACGGAAGAGATTCTGCAATATCAAACATTGAAGTTTTTGTTCTTTCCTCCCGTGGTCGATGGAACCATCATTCCAGATGACATTCCCGTTCTCTTTGAACAAGGCAGACAGCACGACGTACCCTATATGGCGGGGGCCAATAGCTGGGAATGGGGCCAAATCACCAGAGGGCCGCCAGCCTTGCACAAGTTCCTGGCGAAGGGATTCCTCGACGGCCTGAACAACGACGACCTGGCCATCTTTGGAGACTTGAACCAGGTAGACCTGTCACGTCAGTGGTTTTCTGTCGGTCTATTCTTAACCTCGACACGATATTTAGCCGACCAAATGAACACGGTCGCCTCGCCCGCCTACCTTTATCACTTCGCCTATGTCCAGGAGAACTTGAGAGGCAAAATTCCAGGCGCACCTCACGGTTCGGAGGTGCCCTTCATTTTTGATGCAGTGGCGGCGCGCCCCGAACTTCAATACCCGCACCAGGTCGAAAACACGCATGCCGATTTCGAGCTCGGTGAGCTGTTGCGTGCCTATTGGGTTGCGTTCGCCAAAACCGGCAATCCTAATGGTACAGGGCGTGCCGATTGGCCCACTTACAACGCATCTACCGATTTCGCCATGGTCTTTGAAGAGATAAGCAAACCGCGAAGCGCTTTGCACAAAGAGACACTCGACTATCTTGAGTCACGGGCACTCGTGCGCCGCGCCGAATTCGAGGCCAGGTCCAACTAGCCCGCCGTTAATACGAGCAGTCTACCATAGATTCTTATTTGTAATAATATTTACTCTTTATAATTATAATCCCTATACGGATAGTCAGTATGGGGATTATACTTAGATTACTTCAGATGAGTGTTCTGATTTTTGGCGATCGGTAAATCCGCGAATCATCACATAAAAAACCGGCGTGAACAAAAGTCCAAAAATCGTTACGCCCAGCATTCCGAAAAAGACGGTTGTCCCCAGAGCTTGGCGCATTTCGTAGCCCGCCCCGCTAGCAAATAGCAAGGGCGAAACGCCAAATATGAACGCGAAAGAGGTCATGAGGATGGGGCGTAAGCGCAGGCGGCACGCCTCTTTGGCCGCCTCAAAGCGGTTTTTGCCAGCACGTTCATTGGCACGCGCGAACTCCACGATCAAAATGGCGTTCTTACTCGCCAGACCTATCAAAACAATAAAGCCGATTTGGGTGAGGATATTGTTGTCCATCCCGAGCAGCATGATGCCTCCGATGGCGGAAGAAAGACACATCGGCACAATTAAGATAATGGCAAACGGCAACGACCAACTTTCGTACAGAGCGGCAAGCGCGAGAAAGACAAACAAAACGGAGAGCGGAAAGATAAATAGGACCGTATTGCTCGCCCGAACTTGTTGATAAGCCATTTCGGTCCATTCGAAAGTAATACCATCCGGCAATAGGTTGTCGGCTAACTCTTCCATCAAAGAAATGGCTTGGCCGGTGCTGTAGCCCGCTTGAGTGTCGCCATTAATTTCGATGGTCGGATACAGATTGTAGCGGGGCACGCGGTCCGGTCCGGAAATCTCCTTAAAATCGACAAATGAGCCGAGCGGAACCATGGCGCCTGAATTGCTCCGTGTGCGCAATTGTGAAATATCTTCTAGATCTAAACGATAGGGGGCTTCCGCTTGAGCGATCACCCGGTAGATACGGCCAAATCGATTAAAGTCATTGACATAGGATGCGCCCATATAGACTTCCAAAGCTTCAAAAACATTCTCGATGGGCACGTCCAACATTTCAGCCTTGATACGGTCAATATCGACATAGAGTTGTGGTGTATTGGAGGTATACGAGGTGTAGACGCTGGTGAGACCCGGGGTCTGATTTGCAGCCTCGACCCAGGCGAAAGCGGCTTCTTGCAACGTCGCGAGGCCGCGCCCCCCGCGATCCTCGACACGTAAACTATAGCCCCCGACGGTTCCAAGCCCACGCACCGTTGGCGGCGGGAAAACAGCGATAAATGCCTCCTGGATAGCGCTTAATCTCGTGCGCAAATCGTTAAGGATGGCGCTGTCGTCCAACTCTTTGCGATTGCGCTCGTCAAAAGGCTCCAACATAGCGAAGATTGCAGCCTTATTGGACGCAATGGTGCGGGTTTCGGCGGCAAGACCCACAAAGGAGACTGCATGGTCGAGGCCGGGCGTTTCGAGTACGATTTGCTCCGCGCGCCGCACGACCGCTTCGGCGCGCGCGCGCGATGCCCCTTCCGGGAGATTGACGAGACCCAACAAATATCCCTGGTCTTGAGGCGGAATGAATCCGGACGGCACGCGAACAAAGGCGAAGATCGTGAGTGCAATGAGAATGAGGTATATGCAGACCATGGCCATACTGTGCTGCGTGACGCGGGCCACCAACTGAACGTAACGCTCTTGCAGCCAAAAAAATCCTTTGTTGAATTGCACAAACAGATAGGATTGAGCACCGCTCAAACTGTATCTAAGTGATCGCCTGCCCGAGTCCCGTTTCCCAAGCAAGAGGGCGCCGAGCGCCGGGCTCAAAGTGAGCGCATTGAACGCCGAGATTATTGTGGCAACCGCGATGGTTAGCGCAAATTGACGGTAAAAGGCGCCGGTCATGCCTTCCAAAAAGGCAACTGGAATAAAGACCGACGAGAGCACGAGCGCAATCGCGATGAGTGCCGTGCCCACCTCATCCATGGTTTTTCGCGCAGCTTCGCGCGCGCTCATCCCACCTGCAACATTCCGCTCAATATTTTCCACAACTACAATGGCGTCATCGACAACGATTCCGACAGCCAGCACAAGGCCAAAGAGCGTCAGATTGTTTATGGAAAACCCAAATGCCGCCATAAATGCGAACGTGCCGATCAGTGAAATCGGGATCGTGACAAGTGGAATGACAGAAGCGCGCCACGACTGCAGGAAGACTAAGATGACGAGGACGACCAGTGCAGTCGCCTGAAAAATGGTCGTGTAGAGTTCCTTGATGGATTCATCAATAAACTCAGTCGGGTCATACATAATGGAATATTCAAGGCCGTCCGGGAATTCCTTTGCCAGTTCAGCCATGGTCTCATGAACAGCCTCTGACGTGGCCACCGCGTTTGAGCCCGGAGTTTGCGTCAGCGGCAACAAGATGGCGGGTTTGCCGTCGAGGTAACCGGCTGTAGAGTAATTCTCACCACCCAGTTCGACACGCGCAACGTCACCCAACCTTGTGAAACGTCCATCTTCACCCGTCTTAACCACAATGTTCTCGAACTGCTCAACTTCCGTGAGGCGTCCCTGAGCTTGAATGCTGACCTGGAACGCACGGCGCACATCGATCGGAGGTTGTGCAAGGGTTCCGCCAGCCACTTGAATGTTCTGCTCTTCTAAAGCTTTTATGATGTCGCCAGCCGTCATGCCAATTGAAGCGATATGCGCGGGATCGAGCCAAATACGCATGCTGTAGTCGCGCCCACCCCATACCTGAATGTTTCCCACACCTTTGAGACGGGCCAGGACATCGCGGATCTGGCGCTGCGCAAAATTGGTGACATACTTTTCGTCATATCGCCCTTCAGGCGACATAAGATGAATGACCAGAAGAGGATCAACCATATCTTTCCGGGTGGTCACACCGATACGCTGCACTTCGTCGGGTAATCGTGGCAACGCCGTGCTCACACGGTTTTGCACTTGAACGAGCGCATCATCGAGGTCCGTGCCCAACTCAAAGGTGATGATTAGCGACATCACACCGTCGCTCGTCGATTGGGAGTACATGTAAATCATGCCCTCGACACCGTTGACTTCTTGTTCAATGGGCGCGGCCACCGTGTCGGCGATTACTTGTGGGCTTGCGCCCGGATATTGGGTTTTGATAATGACGGTTGGCGGCGCAACGGGGGGATATTGAGATACAGGCAGGGAAGCGTACGAAATGAATCCGATGATCAATACGACAATTGATGTAACGGACGCAAGAATCGGCCGATCGATAAAGACGTGGCTGAACTTCATCGCATACCAGCCGTAGTATTCGGCGGCTCAAGAGGTTTGTAGTTCGGCATCACTGGGGCGCCAGCGCGCGCGCGCTGCAAACCATTGACAATCACCCGCTCCTCGGCGCCGATACCCGAACGAATGACTCTCAAGCCACCGACTAACGGCCCTAGCTTAACAGGGCGAATGACAACCGTTGACTCGGTTGTGACGACATAGACGAACTTTCGTGATTGATCGGTGCTGATTACTTCTTCAGGTAGAAGCAAAGCTTCATATACTCCGCTACCAGGTAACCGGATGCGTGCGAATAGTCCCGGGATAAAAACCAAATCGGGATTGCCGAACACCGCACGCCCTCTGACGGTTCCGCTTGAAAAATCTACCTGATTGTCTAGGAAATCCATGTAGCCCTTATGGCGAAATTCCCCTTCATCAGGAAGCGCCAAGTAAACAGGTGTCTGCGACGTACGCAAACTCGGACGCTTGCCCTCTCGGTCCAAACGCACATATTTGAGGTAGGCTTTTTGATCGGCATCGAAGTAGAAATGAATGGGATCAAGCGACACGATTGTCGTCAGCAATGTTGAGTTGAATGCTCCCCCATTAATGAGGTTTCCAATCGTTACAAGTTTGCGGCTTGCGCGCCCTGATACTGGTGCGGTAATGCGAGTAAAATCCAGATCGAGTGCTGTCTTTTTTAGTCGGGCCTCAGCCGCCTGAACGGCGGCAGTTGCCTCGCGCTTAAGCTGTGCGCGTTCGTCATAATTTTCCTGCGAAATATTGCCGCGATCGATCAAAGGATCGGCACGGTCGAGATCCAGCGCCGCGAGATCAAACCGAGCCTGCGCTTGGGCCAATTCGGCCTGAGTCTGCTCGTAAGCTGCCTCATATTGGCGGGCATCAAGAACAAAAAGAAGGTCGCCTTGTTTGACGAGTTGGCCGTCCTTGAAATGAACTGAGTTGAGATAACCGCTGACACGCGCTCGTATTTCGACGGTCTCGACAGCGGCAAATCTGCCAGCGTAGGAATCCCATTCGACAATCTTGCGTTTGATGGGCACGCTTACCGTCACAGTTGGCGGCGGAAAGCTCCCTTGACCCTGGGGCGCCTCATCACAACCTGCCAAGGCGGCAGCGCAAAGCACAGCCATGAACCAAGCTCGACGCACTTCATGGCGACCCTCAGAAATCATCACGCATCCACCACGACCAAAGTTGACGCGCCATTCCGCGCATTCATTATTCTAGCTTAATAGTTGAGATTATACGACTTTGGCGTATTTGACTCTGGATGATTAATGGGTGGGGGACCCGCGGCAAATAGCCACTCTTCGGCCTTCTTGAACCAAAACGACCTTAGCCTCCTGCCGCGCGTCTCTCCGACACGAAGTGCGGTCGGTGATAAGAATTATGCGATTACTACGTCCTAAGCTGTAAAAAAAGGCGACAGCGACCGCTGCAGGGAATAAAGAGGGCAAGCCGCAATGCGGCTGACAGATCTTAATTGTAAGCGGCATTCCCGAAAAAGAGCCAGCCGTCTTAGCGCTTTAATACTGGAGGCAAATCATGGTTGAGCAGTCAAAACGCAATCTGATCAAGTTTTCTGCTGGTCTTTTTGCTGGCGGAGCACTACTGGCACAGAGTGGTCCGTTGCGAGCGCAAGTTGAATCCATCGCGCAATCCGAAAGCGGCCTCATATCGGGCACGATCAAACCGCTTGGCTATAAGTCGATTCAAGGCCTTCTCAGTGCCGAACAACTCGCGCCGCACCATACGGGTCACTATGGCGGAGCCCTCAAAGGTTACCTGGATCTAGACCGTCAATTGGAGTCGATGGCCATTTCCGAGACCTCTGTCCGTGTCGAGACCTATGGCGCGATGCAGCGCAGCCGTGCCAGCAAGGGAAATAGCGTTCTCCTTCATGAAATATATTTTGAGAGCATGACGACGCGGGGACAAACGCCGGCTCCCGGTTTGAGAAATGCCATTGAAGAGCGCTTCGGCTCAAAGGATAAGTGGGCAACCGATTTCATTGCCACCGCAAATGCGGCGGCCGGCTGGGCTGTTTTGGCGCGTAGTTTGTTGAACGGCAAACTATATAATCTTGTTTGCGGTGAACACGCGGAAGGTTTGCTCTGGATGGCCACGCCGCTGATCGCACTCGACGTCTACGAGCATGCCTATTATGTCGATTACCAGAATCGCAAGGCTGACTATGTGGCTGCGTTTATGGAACACATCGACTGGACAAGTGCTGAGGTGCGCTATGCGGCAAGCGAAACGAAATAGACCATTAGGGATTGCGGTATCCGGAGATGGTGTTAGCGGCCTGGACAGTGCCGGAGATGATTTGGAAAAATGGAGTGACTAGGCGGCTTGATGGGTGCCGATCCATTTCCGCGCCTCGCGCTGGGCGGCGGCAATTTCATCAGAACCCATTTCATTGGCGATCTCAGTTCGTTGGGTTTGCCGCCAGATCCGTCCGGGTCGGCAATGGCTGGGATGCGGTTGTTTTGTGAGATTTTCTGAAAAGAAGGCTTGTATTGGTCGCCCTTTCCGATATTGGTCAGCTTAACCAGATAGGAAAGTCCGCACTCCTTCAATATTGCGGGGATCTTCCAGCTGTTGGGTACTCGCCAAAAATAGACGTCGATAGCGCCGCACCCACGCCGAGACAAAAATACACGGTCGCCCACAGGGCCCCAGTGTCGGGGAAGCCCTGCAGACGGCCGTCAATTACGTCCAGATAGCTACTTTTTACGACGCTTGGTTTTGCGCTTCGCGGCTTTCCGTTTGGTCTTCCGCTTCGCGGCTTTCCGTTTGGTCTTCCGCTTCGCGGCTTTCCGTTTGGTCTTCCGCT
>PVBE012762755.1_pt1 | contig 22149 bp, 15 predicted proteins | sample 1631181 | NCBI WGS metagenome assembly PVBE01 (sample SAMN08397723, study PRJNA350692) | Marine metagenome, whole genome shotgun sequencing project. | isolation source: water | place: Pacific Ocean | collected 2012-04 | reverse complement strand
TGCTGGCCACGGTCCACGGCTGGCTCTGCCGAGAGCTGGGGCGGGAGGTGCCGATCACCGCGCACTTTGAGCACCCCACCGTGGCGGCCCTGGCGCGATACCTGGCCGGCGACGACCGGGACCACGAGCCCGCCGCCGGGGCAGCGCGGGGCCACGCCCGCCGCAAGGGCGCCGCCGCGGCGCGCCGTCGAGCGAGCCGTCGCCGCCGTGATATAACCTGAGCCCATGCCCCACGAGATCCAGCCCGACGACCCCTGCTGCGCTGCCCTGCTCTCCCGCGACCCCGTGGGCAACCTCACCATCACCGGGGAGCTGGCCCACGCCGAGCCCGAGGAGGTGCGCGTCTTCGTGGACCGGCCCCGCGAGCCCCGCGGCCTGCTGGTCCAGGGCAGCCAGTGGGTCAAGCTGCACACCGCCGACGAGGCGCTGGACGAGCTGCTGCAGGTGGTGACGCGGCAACAGACGGTGCGGTTCGGCGGGGTGGCCGCGGCCACGGCCGCGCTCATCACCCGCACCCACGAGGTGGTCCACGAGCACCCGGCCCACTTATATTATCTACGGCAGTCCGATCTGCCCGCGGAGCTCATCGAACACCCGGTGGAGCCCCTGCGTCCGGAGCACGCCGCGGCGGTCAACGCCCAGTGGACCTACGGCGACGCCGAGTCCTACGTGCGCTGGCGGATCAACGCCGGCCCCAGCGCCGCGATCTACGAGGACGGCCAGCCGGTCTCCTGGGCCCTGACCCAGTACGACGGCCAGATGGCCATGATGTACACCCTGCCCGCGGCCCGCCGCCGGGGCTATGGCATGACCGTGACCCTGGCCCTGGCGCGGCAGGTGCTGCGCGCCGGCGGCGTGCCCTTCCTCTACATCGAGCACGACAACGCCGCCGCCCAGCAGCACGTCGCGCGCATGGGGTTTCGCCGCCACGGCGACTTCCGTTGGTTCGAGGCCCGCAGGCGAGGCCCGTGAAGCGTCACGTCGATCTGCGACGCGGCACCCTGAGCAACGTCTGGACCGTGAGCTGGCCGGTGATGGCCAGCCTCTTGCTCTACGTGGCGCAGATCAACGTGGACATGGTCTGGGTCGGCCGGCTCGGCGCCGACGAGGTGGCGGCCGTGGCCATCAGCGGCGCGGTGTGGTTCGTGGTCATGGCCCTGATCCAGGCGGTGGGCGGCGGGGCCGCGCCCCTGGTGGGCCGACACACCGGCGCCGGCCAGGAGGCAGCCCGCCGGGCCGTGGTGCGCGGCGCGCTGGGCCTGACCCTGGCCGGCTCACTGGTGGTGGCGGCCGCGGGCGCGCTGCTCACCGACTCCGTCCTCTCGCAGTTTTCACTGGAGCCGGCCGTGCGCGATCACGGCGTGGCCTACCTGCGGGTCCTGTTCTACGGCGTGCCGCTGATCTACGGCGGCCGCGTGGCCTTCGACATCATCAACGCCACGGGCGACACCCGCACGCCGCTGAAGATCACCGCCCTGGCCACGGCCCTGAACCTGGCCCTCGATCCGTTGCTGATCTTCGGCTGGGGGCCGGTGCCCGCCCTGGGCGTGACCGGCGCCGCCGTGGCCACCGTGGCGGCCCACGGGATCTGCTGCGTCCTCGGGCTGAGGGCCGTGCAGCGACAGATCGGCCTCGGCCGCCGGGGCGCGGGCGCTGCCGAGGCGCGCAGCATCCTGGCCATCGGGCTGCCCGCCTGTTTGCAGGCGCTCTCCCGCCCGGTCACCGGCATGCTGCTCTTCGGCATCGCGGCGCACCTCGGCACCGCGGTGCTGGCCGGCTTCGGCATCGGCCTGCGCTGCCTGTCGCTGATGTTCGTCTACCTCGAGAGCCTCGGCGTGGCCACCCGCACCCTGGTGGCCCAGCACCTTGGCGCCGGCGATCCCCGGCGGGCCCGGGAGGTGGTGCGCCGCGTGCTGCTGCTCGGCCTGGTCCTGCAGGCCGGCGTGACCCTGATCTATCAGCTGGCGGCGCCGGCCATGGTCGCCCTGTTCAACGCCCGGCCCGGCGTGGTCGCCGCGGGCACGGGCTACCTGCGAGTGGTGGCGGCGGCCATGCCGCTGCTGGTGCCGATCACCGCCTGCGGCGGCGCCCAGTCCGGGGCCGGGCACACCCGCCCCCCCATGGCGGCCTCGCTGCTGGGCAACTGGGTGGTCAAGCTGCCCCTGGCCTACCTGGCCGTGCATCACCTCCCGGCGGAGGCGCTCTCCTCTCTCGGCGGCGCGGCGGCAGGCCTCTGGCTCGCCGTGGCCGCCTCCATCGTGGCCGAGGCCGTGGTGGTGGTGCTGACCTACCTCGGCGGCGCCTGGGCTCGCCCCGGCTGCAAACCCCAGGCTGCACCGGCGGATCCGGCCGCCACCGACTGACCTGTTTTGCAGCCATGGCCTGGCGGCCAACCTCTCAAGATCCTTGAGCAACACCCCTGGCACGGAACCTGCTTTGGTCAGGGGCACTGGCTTAGAGAGGAGATTTAGACATGGTCACCAACCGAGCTCTGACACTGAACAAGGCGCTGCCGACCCTGCTGGTCGTGGCCCTGACCCTGACCCTGACCACCGCTGCGCAGGCCCGGCCCCAGAGCCGCCTGACCAGCTCGCGCATGGGCTACGTCCCGGCCAAGAAGGTGACCAAGGGGCCCTGGATCAAGCGCGTGGTGACCAACCATCGCGTGCGCAAGGCCCAGCGCCTGCAGGCCAGCGTCGAGGGCTCCCTGGTGACCAAGCGCCGGCCGGGCAACCTCTTCGGCCTGATCAAGCAGGGCAAGTACCACAACGTTGTCCTGCGGGGGCAGACCGACAACGGCACGCCGGTGACCATCATCACCGGCAAGCACCGCGGCTTCCCCTTCGTCACCAAAAAGGGCAACTGGGACAACTTCCAGGTCAAGGTGGGCAACAAGTCCTTCGCCATCAACCACTCCGACCTGTCCCGGCTAAAGATCTCGTTTTCGGGCAAGGGCGACAACAAGAAGGTGCGGGTCTCCTACGACGGCGTGGCCCTGGAGCACAGCCCCACGTCTCACCGCACGCAGGATTACGACAAGCGCCGTCTCCCCGCCACCACGTCCAGGGGCTACAAGCCGGTCTCCTTCCAGGTCGAGCTGTCGGCCAAGGCCCTGGGCATGCTGCCCATGGGCGCGTCCGGCGTCATGGGCATGGAGTACTTCCCCAACAAGGTGCAGGCCACCGCCCGCGGCAAGCTCAAGGTGGGCGACACGGAGCACGGCTTCAACAAGGGCGCCGGTGAGCTGGAGAGCGGCCGCATGAGCAACCTCTCCAAGAAGCGCGTCATGGCCGCGGTCTACGACTACCGCGGCGTGGCCGGTCCCGACGGCGTGGGCCACGTCGCCTTCGTCGGCAAGGGCGCCGGCACCTCCGGCAAGGGCGCCCTGTCCCGCGGCCTGGCCAAAATGATGAACGGCGTGGCCCGGCTGCTCGGCACCCGCAGCTTCGGCTTCGGCCCCGAGGGCATGCGCCACGACAAGACCCTGCAGGGGCGCGACGGCCGCATCGTGGGCCACGACGTGGTCAAGTTCGATAACGGCGTGACCCTCGAGCGCCGCATGGTGGAGGTCAAGGACAGCAACGGCAAGATCCACCGCGGCCTGCAGGAGCGCTTCTTCTAGTTGTCAGCGCTCCCCCCCTGTTAGCTGTTAGCTTTCTACACGTCTGGTAGTACCCTCACAAAGTGTCTGAGAACAAGAAGTGGCGCCTCGCGACGGGCACCATGGTGGACCATTTCCGCGTCCTGCGGCCCATCGGCCGCGGCGGCATGGGCGAGGTCTACCTGGCGCGGGACACACGCCTCGGACGCAAGGTGGCGCTCAAGGTGGTGCACCCGCGGGCCCTGGGCGCGCCCGAAGCCAGCGCCCGCTTCCTCTTCGAGGCCCGCGCCACCGCCCGCTTCAGCCACCCGAACATCGTCACGATCTACGCCGTGGGTCAGGCCGGCGACGTGCTCTACGTGGCCCTGGAGTTTCTGCAAGGTCAGAGCCTGCGTCAGCGCCTGCAGCAGGAGCGGCCCGGCGAGCCCGAGGCGCTGCGGGTGCTGCACGCCGTGGCCCGGGCCCTGGTGGAGGCCCACCGCCAGGGCCTGCTGCACAGGGACCTCAAGCCGGAGAACGTGCTGTTGGCCGCCGACGGCCGCCCTCGCGTGCTGGACTTCGGCCTGGCCAAGGCCATCGCCGCCGACGAGCACCTGATGTCCGAGACCCTGACCTCCAACGCCGAGGAGGACGCCGCCCTGCTGTCTCCGGGCCTGACCCTGGGCGAGGGCCTGGCCGGTACGCCGGCCTACATGGCCCCCGAGCAGTGGCTGGAGCGGGAACCTTCCGAGGCCACAGATGTCTGGGCGCTGGGGATCATGCTCCACGAGATGATCACCGGGCGGCGCCCCTTCGGCGAGCAGCGCATGGTGAAGCTGGCCGTGGCCGTGAGCGGCCCGGAGCCGACGCCGACAGTACACCAGCAGCAGACCAGCGCCCCGGGGCTGGCCGAGCTGATCGACCAGTGTCTGCTCAAGGATCCCGACCAGCGACCCTCGGGCACCAGCGTGGCGGCAGCCCTGGAGCAGATGCTGGATCCGGGCCGGGCCGCGCCCTCTGGCGAGAGCCCCTTCCGCGGGCTGATGCCCTTCGACGAGCAGCACCGCGGGCTCTTCTTCGGTCGCGACCCCGAGATCGCCGCCTTCGTCGAGCGCCTGCGCCAGGTTCCGGTGGCGCCGCTCATCGGCCCGTCCGGGGCGGGCAAGAGCTCCTTTGTCCGGGCGGGCGTGATCCCCCGGCTGCGGGAGCGAGGTCCTCTGGAGGTGGTGCAGCTTCGCCCGGGCCGGCGCCCCTTCCACACCCTCGCCGCCCGCCTGAAGGACGCCCGCCTGCCCACCGTGGACCTGGACTCCACCCTGTCAATCTCCGGCCAGGAGACCACCCTGGACCCGCTGGCGCCCGGCGACGAGGCCGCGTCGGCCCCGGCAGAGACCGAGACCGAAGACGAGGTGGAGCGCCTGGCCCGCCAGATGCGGGAGTCGCCGGCGCGGCTCAATCTGCTGGTCAACCGCCTGGCCGAGCAGCGCCAGGCCACGGTGCTGATCTTCGTCGACCAGCTGGAGGAGCTGTTCACCCAGGACCACGAGCGGGACCTGCGCCAGCGCTTCATGGCCAGCGTCTGCTCGGCCGCCGACGATCCGGACGGCCCGGTGCGCGTGATCTTCACCGCCCGCGAGGAGTTCCTCGGCCGCCTGGCCGAGAGCCCCGAGGCCGGCGAGGTGCTGCGGCAGATCACGGTGCTCCGCAGCCCGGGCGCCGACGCCTTGGAGGAGGTGCTCACCCGCCCGCTGCGGGCCACGGGCCATCAGCTGGACGACGCGGACCTGCCTCGGGACATGGTGGCCGAGGTGGCGGGCGAGGCCTCCTGCCTGCCGCTGCTGCAGTTCGCCGGGCAGATGCTCTGGGAACGCCGGGACGTCGAGCGCCGCCTGCTGCGCCGCGCCGACTACGAGGCCATGGGCGGGGTGGCCGGGGCCCTGGCTCGCCACGCCGCCGGCGTCCTGGCCGGGCTCACGCCGGCCCAGGTGGCCCAGGCGCGCTCACTGCTGCTGCGCCTGGTCACCCCCGAGCGCACCCGCCGCTCCATGGAGCGGACCGAGCTGCTCGAGGGGCTGTCCGAGGGGGCCGAGGAGGTGGCCGCGCGCCTGGAGGAGGCCCGCCTGCTGGTGGCGCGCCAGGCCGCCGACGGCGCCGCCGAGCTGGAGCTGGTGCACGAGTCTTTGGTGGCTTGCTGGGCGCGCCTGTCACGCTGGATCGAGGAGAGCCAGGAGGAGCTGGTGCTGCTGGCCGAGCTGCAGCAGGCGGCGGAGCTGTGGCAGCGCCACGGCCAGCCCGACGACGAGGCCTGGCGCGGGGACACCCTGCGGGATGCGTTGAGGGTGCTGGAGCGAGCGGACGCCCCGCCGCCCGCCCTGGTGCGCCGCTTCCTCGAGGCCAGCCAGCGCCGGGATTGCCAGCAGCGCCGCCGCCGCCGCACGCGGCTGGCTGTGGCCATAGTCCTGCTGGTGCTGCTTGGCCCTGGGCGCCACCGTGGTGGCCGCCACCCTGGCGCGGCAGAAGCGCCAGGTGGAGCTACAACGCGCCGAGGCCCAGCGGGACAGCGCCTGGGCCGCCATGGATCGGGGGGATCTGCTGGAGGCCCGGGTCAAGCTGCGCGCCTCGCTGGAGACAACGGACTCCCCGCTGTCACGTGCGCTGTGGTGGGAGGCCGAGCGGCACCCCCTGCACTGGAAGCACCGCCTCCCTCCGATCCACCACATGGACCTGTCCGTGGACGGCAAGACCCTGGCTGTGGGGTGCCACGACGGCACGGTCTACCTGCTGGACATGGGCGCCCGCACGGTGCGCCCTCTGTCGGGCCACAGCGATCAGATCCGGGCCGTGGCCTTCGCGCCGGGGGGTCGCCTGCTGGCCTCGGCCGCGCTCAACGGCACCATCCGTCTGTGGGACCACGCCGCCGGGCGAATGGTCCGGACCCTGGCGACAAACGTGGGCAAGCCCCAGGCCATGGACTACAGCCCCGACGGCAAGCTGCTGGCGGTGACCGGTGGCCCATCGGTGCGCCTGCTGGACACGACCACGGGCAAGACCCTGGCGCAGATGCGCGACGGCAACACCAGCACCTGGGTCCTCCGCTTCAGCCCGGACGGCGAGCTGCTGGCCTCGGCGGGCGGCGGGCCGAAGGTGCGCCTGTGGGACGTGGCGGCGCGGAAGCTTGCGCGGCGGCTGGTGGGGCACGACAGCGCCGTCTTCGGCCTGCGCTTCAGCCCCGACGGCAAGCTGCTGGCGTCCGGCAGCGCGGACAAGACCGTCCGCCTCTGGCCGATCCAGGGCGGCAAACCGCGCATCCTCAGGGAGCACACGGGCTCGGTCCAGGGGTTGGCCTTCCACCCGGACGGCCGCCTGCTGTTCACCAGCGCCTCGGACCGGACCGTCAAGACCTGGGACGTCGAGCGGGCCGTGGTGCTGCAGAGCATGGCCAGCGAGGCCGGCGCGGCCGTCAACCTGGAGTACGCCCGCGACGGCAAGCTGGCCATGGCCAACGTCGACCAGACGGTGCGCGTCTGGCGCATGAAGCGCCCACCACCGGCGCAGCCCCCGAGCTCAACGCTGGGCGGCCGCGCGGCGACGTTCAGCGGCGGCAAGATCGTCTCCGCCGGCATCGACGGCACCGTGCGGGTTTGGGACCGCCGGACCGGCGCGCTGCAGGCGTCGATGAACAGGGGCCGGCAGCGGGCTACATGGAACCCGATCCTGAGCCCCAGCCCCGACGGCGAGCTGCTCGCCTCGGGCCACGCCGAGCGGGTGATCAAGATCTGGCACCTGCCGAGCGGCACGCTGATGCGGACGCTGATCTCACACAAGAGCGCCGTGTGGAGCATCGCCTTTTCGCCGGACAGCAAGCTGCTGGCCACCGGCAGCGGCGACCGGGAGATCCACCTCTGGAGCCCGCGCACCGGCGCCAGGCTGCGGCAGCTGCGGATGAAGGAGGAGACCGTGGCCCTCGGCCTCGCCTTCAGCCCGGACGGCAAGCTGCTGGCCTCGGCCATGTCCAACCAGCTGGTGCGCCTGTGGGACGTGGCCAGCGGCAAGCAACTCCGGACCCTCGTGGGTCACACCGGCCCGATCTATGGCGTGGCCTTCAGCCCCGATGGCAAGACGCTGGCCTCCGGCGGGCTGGACCACACTGTGCGGCTGTGGGACCTGGGAACCGGCCAGGGGCGCGTGCTGCGCACCTTCGCCTCCCGGGTCCACTGGCTCTCCTTCGTGCAGACCTTCAACCACAAGCTGCAGCTCTGGGACATGAAGGAGGATCGCCTGCTCGCCTCACACAGCGCCCCCGGCGTGGTGCGAGTGCTGGCCACCAACAGCGGCTGCGTGGCTCTAACCAGCGCTGGCCACGCCCGCATCTACCGCGCCAACGGCGGGCCCGCGGACCTGGCAAAGGGCGTCGGCGCCCTGGCTCACGACGGCGGCCGCCTGCTGCTGGCCACCGGCCGCGAGGTGCTGGTCCTCGACGCGGGCGGCGTCCGCCAGCGCGCCCACGCGGTCAAAGCCGGGACCACCGCACTGACCCGGGTCGGGCCGTGGCTCGCCCTGGGCCACAAGCGCGGGAGCCTGGCCTTCGTTCACACCGGCGCGGGGCCGTCACCGCCGCGGCCCACCCTCAAGGAGCTGCCGTCGAGCCCGGTGACCCGCATGCTGCCCGGCCCCGGCGGGACCCTGGTCATCGGCTCCGCCGGCGGCCAGGTGGGCATCTGGAGCCTGGCCACCGGTAAGCGCCTGCACCACGCCAACCTCCAGGGCACCGTGTCGCACCTGCTGCTCAAGGACCGCCGGCTCCATGTCGCCACGGACCTGGGGCATGGCCTGGTCTGGGACCTGGGCACCTACTGCCTCGAGGAGTGCGAGCTACTACGCAGGATCTGGCGCGAGGTCCCCGTGGCGTGGGAGGGGGGCCGCGCCGTGGCCGCTCCGCCGCCCGCGAGGCACCGCTGCAGGAAGTGAGTCGTATCTACTGCGTAGATCGAATGGCTGATTCGTCGTAGGGCGGGGGCTTGTCCCCCGCCTCACACTGTCGAGGCGGGGGACAAGCCCCCGCCCTACATTTCGCGTGGTGAACAACGCAACTGAGCAGCCCTCCTCAACGCGCAGAGCTTGGCGCCCTCAATTCGTTCACAAGCCGTTGCTAGTTGCCGTGGCCGCGCCATGTGCGGCCGCTGCCGGTGGCGCCCATCAGATCTGACACGGCGTCGAACAGCTGAACCGGCAGGATCGCCTTGAGCGCGGGCGTGATCTTTACCAGCCACGGCTCCAGCACCAGGGTCTTCTCCTCGGTCACCGCCTCGAAGATCTTGTCGGCCATGGTGTTCGGCTTGAGGAAGGTGGTCAAAAACGGCGGCTTGACCCCCTCGAACATGCCGGTGTCCACGTAGCTGGGGCAGATGGTGGAGAACTTGACGCCCTCGTGGCCCAGGGCCTCCATCTCCAGGCGCATGGACTCTGACAGGCCGATGAGCGCCCACTTGCTCGACGCGTAGGCCGCCAGGTTCGGCACGCCGATGAGCCCCGAGGCGCTGGCCATGTTGACCACGTGCCCCTCACCCTTGGCGATCATCCCGGGCAAGAACGCCTTCATGAACCACATGCAGCCGAAGACGTTGACCTCGTAGTGCTTCAGCAGCAGCGCGTCGTCGGTCTCCAGCAGAGACCCGCCCTGGACGATGCCGGCGTTGTTGATCAGGATGTCCACGGTGCCGATCTCGTCCTGGATCCTCTCGGCCAGGGCGTAGACCCCGTCGCGGTCGGTGACGTCCTGGACGAACTTCCAGACGTTGCTGCCGCGCAGGCCGATCTCCCGCGTGGTCTTGGCCAGCTCGTCCTCGTTCATGTCCAGCAGCACCAGCTTGGCGCCGTGCTCGGCGAACTTCTCGGCAGCCAGCTTGCCCATGCCCATGGCGGCGCCGGTGATCAGCACCAGCTTACCTCTCACTTGTTTCATGGCCATCTCCTCTGTGGACCGTTACGACGATGATGTTTGCAGCAAGGGGCGATCCTTTTCAACCCTCGTCCTTCCTTTTTGTGGTCATCGCCAGCGGGCCGAGCTGCACCAGCGCCGCCACCAGCAGCAGGTCCGCGGCCAGGGCGACCAGCAGTACGCCGGGCAGCAGCACCCCCATCATGCGGATCGGGAAGTAGTCGCTGAGCATAAACGGCGAGAAGCCGAGCACCAGCACCACGGTGGTGAGCATGATGGCGCGCCCCGAGAAGGCGAAGGTGCGCCGCAGTGCCTCGGCCCGCTCCGTGCACCGCGCGCTCTCGATGCGGTAGCGCATGAGGAAGTGGATCGTGTCGTCCACGCCGATGCCGATGGCCATCATGGCGATGATCAGCAGGTCGGAGTCCACGCGGGCGTACATCAGGCCGAGGTAGGCGCCGAGGCAGAACAGCGGCAAGAGGTTCGGCACCATGGAGCCGAGCCCCACGCGCACCGAGCGCATGGCCACGATCATCATCACCGCGATGAGGCCGAAGGAGAGCAGCAGCCCGTTGCGCTGGCCGGCCACGATGGAGGTGAGCCACCAGCCCACCAGGTAGGACATGCCCGAGGCCTCCACCCGGGCCCGCCCGCCCAGCAGCTTCTGGCCCAGCTCGTCAGCCGCCTGGCCCGCCGCGTAGGTCGCCCGCACGCCGTGGTCGTTGAGGCGCAGGGCGATGCGCATGGAGCGTCGCCTGAAGTCGACCAGCGCCTTGAGATCGTCGCCGCCCGACATCTCGAACAGCAGCAGATACTGGGCCAGCGCCCCCCGCTTTTTGGGCAGGCGACCCTTGCCGCCCAGGGTCTTGTGCAGCCGCTCCATCACCGTCACCAGCGACACCGCCTTGTCCACCTCGGGGCGCTTCTCCAGGGCGTCCTGAAAGGCCGCGATGGAGGCGAACAGTCGCGGGTCGAGCAGGCCGCTGTCCCGGTCGGTGTCGACGAAGACCTCCAGCACGTTGACGTCGGCAAAGTGCTCGGCGACGTAGGCCATGTCCTTGCGGTACTGGCTGCCCTTGGCCATGCGCTCGTTGAGATCGGTGTCGATGTTGAGCCGCGTCAGGCCGACCACCGTTACCACCAGCAGCGCAGCGAAGGCGGCCATCACCAGCCAGGGGCGGCGGGTGGACAGCCGGGCCATGGCGTCGAGGCCCTTGGTCACCAGCCGCTCGCTGACGCGCTCCTGGGATCGCGCCTTGCCCTCGGGGGCGCGGATCACCGACAGGGCGATGGGCACCAGCGTCATGGCCAGCACCAGGGCGACGCTGACGCCGAAGCCGAGCACCAGGCCCAGCTGGCGGAAGACCGGCGTCGGCACGGCCGACAGGCAGATGAAGCCGACGAAGGTGGTGGCCGAGGTGTAGAGGCAGGCGGTGCCCACGTCGGTGGCGCTGGCCAGGATCGCCTCCACCTTCGGCTTGCCCCGCCGCCGCTCCAGCAGGTAGGCGCTCCAGAGGTGGATGATGTCCGAGAAGGCCACGATCATGATCACCGCCGGCACGACGCTGGTCAGCACGCTCAGCTCGCGGTCCAGCAGCACCGAAAAGCCCATGGTCCAGAACACCGCCAGCAGGGAGACGGTCATGGTCAGGGCCACCGGGGTCAGGCGCCGAAAGAGGACGAAGACCACCACCAGCAGCACCACCACCAGCAGGGGGAAGAGCACGGTGAGGTTCTTGAAGGTCAGGCTCATCAGCTCGGCCAGCAGGGCCAGAAAGCCCGCCGGGTGCAGGGTCCGGGCGGGGTAGCCCGCGGCGCGAAACTCGCCCAGCACCTGCTCCACCATCAGCGGCGCGGTCTCGGCCTTGCGCTCCGGATCCACGGTCAGCTCGACGATGACCGCCGCGTGGCGGCCGTCGGCCGAGATCAGCAGCTCACTAAACTGTTCGTCCTTGCGCAGGGTCTTTTGCAGCGCGTCGGCGCGTTTGGGGTGCTCGCGGGCCGCCTCGGCGTAGGCCTCCACCACCAGCGTGTTGCCCTCGGCGAAGGTACGCTGGGCGCTGAGCAGGCTCTCCACCCGGGCCACCGCGGGTATGGCCTCGACGCGGCCCACCACCTTCTCCAGGCGGTCGAGGCTCGGGCCGGACAGCGGCGCCGCGTCGTCGTAGGCCACGATGAAGATCTCGTCGTTGGTGAAGGCGCGCGCCCGGACCTGGTAGGCGTCGTACTCCTTGGAGTTGCCGAAGAACATCTTGGCCGGCGATGAGGCCACCACGGCCCGGGACAGCAGGGCGCCGGCCACCATGGTGATCAGCGCGCAGACGCCCACCACCAGCAGGCGGTGTTGCAGCACGAAGCGGAAGTAAGCGGTCATCTGGGCCGCGCCGCCCCGAGCGCGTCCAGGGCGCCCGGCGGGGCGTCCTCGGGCCGGCTGACCCACTCCTTGTTCGGCTTCGGCCCCATGCGCAGCACCAGCTCGCCGCCCGCCACCACGGCGGCGTGGGTCAGCCACGGCCTGGCGTGGGGCTCGCCGTTGAGGGTGGCGCTCTGGACGTAGCGGTTGGCGGCGCTGTTGTCCTGCGCCCGCACGACGAAGGTCTTGCCGCCGGGCAGGCGCAGGGTCGCGCGGTGCAGCTCCGGGCTGCCGATGGCGTAGATCGGCTGGCCCGGGCAGACGGGGTAGAGGCCCATGGCGGAGAAGACGTACCAGGCCGAGAGCTGGCCGTTGTCCTCGTCGCCCAGCAGCCCGTTTGGCCCGGTGCCGTAGAGCCGCGCCTGCACCTCGCGCACCCGGCGCTGGGTCTTCCACGGCTGGCCCGCGTACAGATAAAGGTAGAGCACGTGATGCACCGGCTCGTTGGGGTGGGCGTACTGGCCCATGCGCGCCAGCTGCTGCTCACGCATCTCGTGGATCACGCGCTTGTAGCCGCCCACCTGAAAGTCCGTGGGCGCGGTCAGCATGGCGTCCAGCTTGTTGGCGAAGGCTGCCCGCCCGCCCAGCAGCTTGATCAACCCGGGCACGTCCTGCTGCACCGACCAGAGGTAGTGCCAGGCGGCGCCCTCGACGTAGGGGCCGCCCCAGCGGGTGGGGTGGAACGGCTCGACCCAGGCGCCGCCGGGCAGGCGGCCGCGCATGAAGCCGGTCCTGGCGTCGTAGACGTTTTCGTAGTTGCGCGCGCGGGCGGCGAAGGCGGCGGCCTGGTCCCCCTTGCCCAGGGCCCGGGCCAGGCAGGCGACGCAGTAGTCGCCGTAGGCGAACTCCAGCGTGCGCGAGGCCGAGTGCTCGGCGGCCCCCACCGGCACGTAGCCCAGCTCGCGATAGCGGCTGATTCCCACCCGCCCGGCGAAGGGGCCCGACGCGGGGTGGGTCGCGTGCTTGACCATGCCCTCGAAGGCCTTGGCCGCGTCGAAGCCGCGCACGCCCTTGACATAGGCGTCGGCGATCACCGCGTCGGCGTGGGTCCCGATCATCACGCTGCGGTAGCCGGGGCTGGGCCACTTCGGGATCCAGCCGCCCTCCTCGTAGGCGCTGACCAGCCCCTTGATGATCTTGCCCACGCGCTCGGGGCGCAGCAAGGTCAGCAGCGGCAGCTGGGCGCGGTAGGTGTCCCAGAACCCGGTGTCGGTGTACATCACGCCGTCGTGCACCTTGCCGTCGTAGGGGCTGTAGTGCACCACCTTGCCCGCCTCGGTCACCTCGTGCATCACCCGGGGGAAGAGCAGGGCGCGGTACATCGCGGTGTAGAGCTTGGTCAGCGACGGCCGGGGGCCGCGCGCCTCCACCGCCGACAGCTCCCTGTTCCAGGCGTCTTGGGCCCGCTCGACGAGCTGGTCGAAGGTGTGGCCCTTGACCTCGGCGGCCAGGTTCACCTCGGCCTGATCGCGGCTGATGAAGGAGTGCGCGAGCTACAGGTTCACCTGGCCGCCCGCCTCGGTGGCGAACTGCACGTAGGCCCCGACGCGCTTGCCGGAGATCAGCTTCTGGCCCTTGCGCACGGTGTCGCCGTCGAGCACGCCGAAGGCCGAAAACGGCCGGTCGAAGACGACGACGTGGTGGGCGCCGAACCCGGGCGGGTTTCCCCGCTGGCCGTTGGCGTTGAGCACCCGCACCATACGCTTGCCGGGCAGCACCTGCAGCTGGCCGGGCCCGGGCAGGATGTCCAGCACCACCGTGGCCCTGTCTGTTTTGGGGAAGGTCAGCCTCATGCGGCCGCCGCGCAGGGTGGGGGTCACCTCGGCGGTGACGCCGTGGTCGTCGAGGCGCACGCGGTAGTGGTGGGGCCGGGCCGTCTCGTTGTCGTGGGAGAAGCGCGATGCCCGCCGCTTCGGGTCGAGCACCGCCTGGCCCACCGTCGGCATCACCGTGAGGTTGCCGTAGTCGCCCATCCAGACGCTGGGGCTGTGGGTGCCGCGGATCCCCTGCAGCTTCTCCTTCTTGTACTGGTAAATCCAGCTGTCGGCCCGGGTCTGCGGGGTCCACTGGATCATGCCGTGGGGCAGGGCCACGGCGGGGTAGGTGTTGCCCCGTGACAGCTCATAGCTGCTGTCGCTGCCCACCATGGGGTTGACGTATTGGGTGAGATCCTGCTCGCCGCGGGGGAGGGCAAAAAGGACCACCCCCGCGACGAGCAACAGCAACACCGCGGCGATGACAATCTTCCTGGTCAAGGCGCTCCCTCGCTGGAAGCGTCGATGTTATCTCAGATTTCCCCTTTAATCACGCGGGTGGCTGGTGTTAAGTTGCCCCTGGCCAGCTATGTGGAGGGTCCATGTCGAACTTGCCCCGGAAACTGAGAAGACTGAACACGGCGGTGCGCGAGCTGTCGGATGCCGCCGATCAGGGGCAGCTTTTGGAGCGCGTGTTGGACGTGGTGGAGAAGGTCTTCGAGCGGCAGACCGCGGCGGTGCTGCTGCGGGACAGCGACGGCGAGCGCCTGCACATCGTCTGCGCCCGGGGCTACGATCCCGAGGTGGTGGCGTCCTACGACGCGCCGCTGGGGCAGGGCGTGGCCGGCGCGGTGGCGGCCAGCGGCGAGCCTCGCCTGGTGGCCGACGTCACCGCGGAGCCGGACTACGTGGCCGGGGTAAATGACGCCGTCTCCGAGATGGCGGTGCCCCTGACCGTGGACGGCGAGGTCATCGGCGTGCTCGACGTGGAGAGCCGCGAGGGGGCCTTCTCCGAGGAGGACATGGCGCTGCTGGAGGCCTTCGGCGAGCAGGCGGCCTGGGCCATGCGTCACGGCCAGGCGCTGGCCGAGGCCCAGGAGCGCGCCCGCCGGCTGGAGCTGCTCAACCTGGCGGCCCGGGCGCTCAACTCGGTGCACGATCCGGACGAGCTGCTGGACCGCATCATGGAGCTGGCCGGCGAGGCCCTGGGGTTCGCCAACGCGGCCCTGCTGCAGATCGGCCCCGACGCCAGGCAGCTGGAGGTGCGCCGCACCCTGCGCCCCAACGACACCGTGGGCATGATGATCCCGGTGGAGGGGAGCATCACCGGGGCGGTCTACACCTCGGGTGAGGCCGTGATCATCGACGACGTCACCGCCGACGAGCGCTACGTCGCCGGCGGACTCGCGGGGGCGCGCACCGAGATGGCAGCGCCCCTGCGCCTCAACGGCAGCATCATCGGCGTGCTGGACGCCGAGTCCACCGAGCCCGCGGCGTTTTCGCCCCTGGACCTGGAGGTCTTCTCCGCCTTCGCCGCCCAGGTGGCCACGGCCCTGCGCAACGCCGAGCAGATGCGCGAGCTGTCGGGCCGCGCCCGCCGGCTGAAGCAGATCACCCGCACCGGCCGGGCGCTGAACACCGTGCTCGACGCCGACGAGCTGCTGGAGCAGATCCTCGAGGCGGTGGCCGAGGCCCTGGAGCTGGAGCGGGTGGCGATCCTGCTCTTCTACCCCAAGCGCTCGGAGCTCATCGTGCACGCGGCGCGGGGCTACGGCCACGTGCTCGGCAAGAAGATCCCGGTGGGCCAGGGCATCACCGGCACCGTGGCCCAGCTGGGCGAGCCGCTGCTGGTCAACGACGTGGCCGACGACGAGCGCTACGTGCCGGGCAGCGTGGGCGGTAAGTCGGAGATGGCCGTGCCGCTGCAGGTCTACGGCGAGCTCTTCGGCGTGCTGGACACCGAGAGCCCGGTGGTGGGCACCTTCAACGAGCACGACCTCGAGCTGTTCCACGCCTTCGCCGATCAGGCCGCGGTGGCGCTGCACAACGCCCGCCAGTTCCGCCGCCTGGAGATGGCCAACGACAAGCTGCGGGCCAACATGGATGAGATGCGCCGGCTCAACCGCGAGCTGGAGGCCTACTCCAAGCAGATCGCCCAGGCCAACACCAGCCTGGAGCTGCAGGTCAAGCAGCTGACCTCCATCCACCAGGCGGGCCAGGCCATCACGTCGAGCCTCGACCTGCGCGAGACCCTGGAGACGATCCTCAGCTCCACGGCCGCCATCTCCGAGTGCTCGGTGGGCGCGATCAAGCTCATCGACATGGAGAGCAAGGAGCTGCGGGTAATGGCCCACGCCGGGGACAGCGAGTTGGCCGGCCCAAACTGGCGCTACGACGTGCCCCTGCGCATCGGCGAGCGCACCATCGGCGTCTTCGAGCTGGTGCGCAAGGCCGGCGAAGAGCTCACCGACGGTGAGCGCCAGATGCTGGAGACCCTGGCCTCCCAGGCGGCCATCGCCATCGAAAACGCCCGCCTCTTCGAGAACACCCAGCGCATCTACTGCGACACGCTGCAGGCCCTGGCGCGGGCCCTCGAGGCCCGGGACGACTACACCCGCGGCCACTCGGAGCGGGTGGCCAGCCTGGCCAAGGACACCGCCAAGGCCATGGGCCTCAAAGAAGAAACCTGCGATCTGATCTTCAACAGCGCCCTGCTGCACGACATCGGCAAGATCGGCGTGCGCGACGAGATCCTGCTCAAGCCGCGCAAGCTCTCCGAAGAAGAGATGGACATCATCCGCAAGCACCCCACCTTCGGCAACGTGATCCTCGGCCCGCTGAAGTTCCTCGGCGAGGTGGCCGAGCTGGTGGGCTATCACCACGAGCGGTGGGACGGCACCGGCTACCCCGAGGGCCTCGAGGGGGAGGACATCCCGCTGCCGTCACGCATCATCGGCGTCTGCGACACCTACGACGCCATGACCTCCGACCGCCCCTACCGTGACGCCCTGACCCACGAGGAGGCGCGGGGGCTCATCGAGAAGGAGTCGGGCCGGCAGCTGGACCCGGAGGTGGTGACCACCTTCCTCGAGGTTGTGGAGTCCAGGGGCGCGGGGTAAGCGGAGCCGCAGTAGCGGCGAAACCGGAGCATGACCAGCATGGAGATATTGCTCGTGCGACACGGCCAGTCCCTGGCCAACACCGGCGCGGTCGACCCGCAGCAGCGCGGCGACCACAATATCGGCCTGACCGCACTGGGCAAAGCCCAGGCCGAGGCGCGCGGCCGCGAGATCGATGCCGAGTTTTTGCGGGAATCGCTGATCTACTGCTCACCTTACCGCCGCACCCGCGAGACGCTGCAGCAGCTGCTGCTGGGCGCGCAGGTGGACGCGGGGGGCGATGGACTGCTGATCTACGAGGACCCGCGTCTGCGCGAGGTGGAGCACGGCTTCGAGGGCACCGCCGACAAGGTGGAGGCTCAGTCCCGCCTGCAAGAAATTCACGGTTGGTTCTACTACCGTTTTCGCGGCGGCGAGAGCCCGGCAGACTGCTTCGATCGGGTCTGCACTTTTTTGGAGAGCATGATCCGGCAGATGGAGCGCAAGGGCCGGCAGCGGGTGGTCGTGGTGACCCACGGGCTCACCATCCGTTGTTTCGTCATGCGCTTTTTGCACCTCACCGTGGAGCAGTTCGAGGACCTGGCCAACCCTGGCAACGGAGACCTGGTGCGCATCGCCGAGGTCCAACAGCTGGCGCATCCGCTGCACTCGCGCGGGCGCTGGGGGGTGGAGGGCCTGCGGTTGCGCAGCGAGAAGTAATGGTCGCAGGTCTGTTTGAAGAGAAGCTGAGGCAGGCGGGCCTGGCCGAGGGTGTGGACCTGGTGGGGTTCGGGAGCCGCGAGCGGCTGGCCGGGGGGCCTCCCTCGGCCGACCCGGGCTACCTGATGCCAGAGGCCCGCGCGGTCGTCTCTCTGGGCGCGGCCCTGGACCGCGTCGCCCTGCGGGCGTTCTTCGCCAAGGAGGACTGGCTCGGCCACGGCGCCGACCGCAAGCGCAAGGAGCAGACCCTGTACCGCGCGGCGGACGTGGTGGCGGCGCTGCTCCGTGACGCGGGCCATCAGGCCCTCGTGGTGGAGGTCAACGACATCTATCGGCCGGAGCCCGGCGCCCCGACGGTGGTGGAGAAGCGGCACTTCCACCCCGACTTCTCCCATCGCTACGGAGCCCTGGCGGCGGGGCTGGGCCGCATCGGCTGGAGCGGCAACCTGTTGACCCCGGGGTTCGGTTCCGCGGTCACCCTCGGCACCGTGATCACCTCGGCCGCCCTGGAGCCGGATCCGCTCTGCCAGGACAACCCGTGCGACCAGTGCAAGCTGTGCACCTCCGTTTGTCCGGTGGAGATGATCAGCACCCGGGAGACGGTCGAGGTGACCGTGGGCGGCGTCACCGAGCAGCTGGCGGCCAAGCGCGAAAACGAGTGCTGCTGGATCGGCTGCGCCGACTTCCACGGCCCCGGCCCCAACGGCGCCTGGTCCAACTGGAGCCCCTACCGGGTGGACTACCCGCTGCCGAACGACGGGGACGCGCTGCACCGCCTGGCCCGTCCAGGTCGCGGTAGTCGTCGAAGCGCTCACGCCAGATGGTGGAGAAGCGCTGCTCCAAAGCCGAGCCCTGGGACCAGGCCCGGGGCATGGACGGGCAGGCTCCCACCCGCCCGTCGCAGAGGATGGAGCCCACGCAGAGACCGGCGTAGCACTGGCTGGCGTCCGGGCGCACCTGGCCCTCGAGGGCCACGCCGAGGAAGCCGCCGCAGGAGAACTGCACGTCCAGGCCAGGGTCGCCGGCTCGCGCCGCGGCCTGTCGCCGGGTCTCGATGTAGGCCATCAGCTGGCGGAGGTGGTCGCTGTCCAGCCACATCTCGGGGTCGGGGCGGCCGGACAGGCGGCCCATGCTGTCGATGGTGATCAGCCGCCAGAGGTTGGAGCCCGCCGCCCGGGCGTCCTCGGAGACGCGGTCCAGGCTCTCCAGGTTGGCCGGACGTACGCAGGTGATGGTCTCCACGAACTCGATGCCGGCCTCCCGGGCCGCGGTGACGCCGGCCAGGGCACGGGTGAAGCTCCCCTTGCCCCGCACGGCGTCGTGCTCGGCCTCCGCCCCGTCGAGGCTGATGCTGACGGTGCGCATTCCCGCCGCCACCAACCGCGCGGCTCGCTCCCGGGTCAGCAGCGTGCCGTTGGTCACGATGCAGCTCTCCATGCCGAGGTCGGTGAGGCGCTGCACCACCTCGAAGAGGTCCGGCCGCAGCAGCGGCTCGCCGCCGGTGATGGAGACGAAGATGCGCGAGGTGTCGAAGTCCTCGCCGATGGTGTCCAGGATGCCGAGCACCTGCTCGGTGCTCAACTCCTCCACCCGGGAGGTGGCGTCGCAGCTCGACCCGCAGTGCGTGCACTTCAAATTGCAGCGCAGGGTGCTCTCCCAGAAGAGGTAGGTCAGATCGGGCCGCTCCATGAGCTGCCGGCGGTGGCGCGCCTCGCGGTGCAGGTCCACCATCTGCGGCAGGTCACGCGGGCCTGCCCCGCCGGGATCGTCCCTCGATGACATGGCGTGGCAGGATCAGAAGCGCGAGCGGCCGCCGTACTTGGGCCTCGGCTTGCGGCCGCCGTACTTCGTCTTGCGCGGGGGCTTGCCGCCGTACTTCCTCGGCGGGGGCGGGCCGCCGTACTTTTTACCCGGCGGCTTCGGCTTCTCCGGCGGCGGGCCGCCGTACTTTTTGGGCGGGGGCGGCGGGGGCTTGCCGCCATACTTGGTGGGTCGCGGGCCGCCATACTTCGGCTTGCGCAGCTTCTTTTTGTTGTCCTTGGCCTGCAGGTCCGTTGCGTCTTCGCAGCCGTCGCCCTGGGCGTACGCCGCGGCCCGGCGCGGCAGCAGCAGGCCGAGGCCGGTGACCGAGGCCCAGACCCCGGCCGCCGAGGAGAGCAGGTCCACCAAAAAGGAACGCCGGTTTGATCGTTTGCTGTCCATCAAGGGAATGGTAGCACTCAACGCGACTCGTAGACCAGCATGTCGGGCAGCACCAGCGCCGTGAGGAAGCCGCCGCGGGCGCAGCCGGTGTCCACGGCGTAGACGTGGCCGCGGGCCCACAGGTCCGTGGGATCGTCCGGCGTGTAGCGCGACTGGCCGCCGGGCAGCAGCTTGGTGCCGGTGTGGCCGCAGACCACCGGCTTGCCGTCATACTCGCTGAAGAACTCCGGCGCCCGGGCCCAGAGCAGCGGGTAAGGGTCCTTCACCTCCGACGGGTGGAGCCAGCGCCCGTCCACCCGCGGCAGGCCGGCGTGAACGTAGATGGCGTGCTCGTCCTCGTGCCACAGGGGCAGGTCCCGCATCCAGGCCACCACCTCCTCGGGCAGAAACGAGCCGGAAAAGAGCGCCTCCATCTCCCGGGCCGCGGCCTCGCCGGCCAGCACCCCGTGGTCCCCGGTGAACGAGCGCATGCAGTCCCGGCAGCCGTTGGCCTGGGGCATGACGAACCCCGGCCAGCCCTGCCGCACGATGCGCAGCCAGGCGTCCTCGTGGTTGCCTCGCAGGCAGACCACCCGGGCCGGCGTCTGCGCCGGCAGCTCCACGCGCAGCCGCTGGATCACCTGGGCCGAGGCGGGGCCGCGGTCCACGTAGTCGCCGAGGAAGAGCAGGGTGTCGTCGCCGGTCAGTTGCGGCAGCCGCGACAGCAGGGTCTCCAGCTGCCGCAGCTCGCCGTGGATGTCGCCGACGGCGACTGTGCGCGGGCCTGGCATGACGTCAGTTCTCGCGGAAGAACAGCTCCACCGCCCCGCCGTCCTCGTCGAGGGCCGGCCACTTGCCGCCGGCGTGCTTTGCGTCGCCGATGAGCATGCTGTAGCGCGGCGGGTAGTTGTAGCCGTGGTTGATCGTGAACAGGTGGTAGGAGGCCGGGCTGCTGCAATAGCTGCCCCAGTGCCAGCCGGTGTCGCCCCCGTGGCTGCACCAGGTGTGCTCGCCCCAGATGTAGCGGCCGCTGCCGTAGCTGCTGTGCCAGGTCTTGCACTGGGAGCCGGCCAGCAGCTTGGCCGCGGTGACGTGGCTCGTGCCCGAGTAGCGGTGGGAGTTGCACTTCACCGGCTTGTGGTACTTGAAGAAGGTGAAGCCGGCACCCTGGCGCGCGCTGGCCATGGTGAGCACCGCGGCGTTGACGAACTGGTGCTTGCTCTCGGTGCTGTACTTGGGGTCGTTGAAGGTCTTGACCAGCCACTTCTTGATGCCGCCGTCGGCCGCCATCTGCACGGCTTTGTCCCAGGTCGCCAGGGTGATCGGGGTCTTGCCGTCCTTGTCGACGATGCGCAAAAAGCGCGTCCAGCCGCCGCCGTCGGTGGTCATGTCGCAGTAGACCTTGCGCGGCGTGCCCCCGGCCTTGAGGTAAACGGTGTAGCTGCCGCTCGCCGCCGAGGGGGCGCCCTTGAGGATCTCGGCGCAGGTGCGGTTGCCCACGCACAGGCCCTTGGTGCACTTGGTCCCGCTGCTGCAGGCGTTGCCGCACTTGCCGCAGTTGTTGCCGTCGGCCTGCATGTCCACGCACTTGCCGCTGCAGTTGGTCTGGCTGCTCTTGCAAAACGGCGCGCACTTGCCCGCGGTGCAAAACTCCCCCGGCTTGCAGGCGCTGGCGCAGGCGCCGCAGTGGGCCAGGCTGGTGTTCGTGTCGACGCAGGTGCCGCTGCAGTTGGTCAGCCCCTTCTGGCAGGAGAGCGCGCAGGCGCCCGCCGAGCAGAGGTTCCCCGCCGCGCAGGCGGCGTCGCACTTGCCGCAGTGTTTGGCGTCGGTCTGGGTGTTGACGCAGGTGCCGCTGCAGCTGGTCAGCCCCTTCTGGCAGGAGAGCGCGCAGGAGCCTGCCGAACAGAGCTGGCCCGCAATGCAGGTGTTGCCGCACGAGCCGCAGTGCGCGGCGCTGGTCTGGGTGTCGACGCAGGTGCCGCTGCAGTCGGTCAGCCCGCTCTGGCAGGAGAGGGTGCACTTGCCGGTGGCGCAGACGTGGCCCGCCGCGCACTTGGCGCCGCAGCTGCCGCAGTTGGCCTGGGAGGTCAGCACGTCGACGCAGGTGCCGTTGCAGTTGGTCAGCCCCTTTTGGCAGGAGAGCGCGCAGCTGCCCGCCGAGCAGAGCCAGCCGGCCTTGCAGGTGGTGGCGCAGGCGCCGCAGTTTTTGTTGTCGGTCTGGGTGTTGACGCAGGCGCCGCTGCAGTTGGTCAACGTCGCAGGGCAGGAGAGCGTGCACTTGCCCGCGCTGCAGAGCTGGCCCACGTTGCACTTGGTGCCGCAGGTGCCGCAGTTGGCCAGGTCCGACGCCAGGTTGACGCAGCTGCCGTTGCAGTTGGTCAGCGTGGAGGGGCAGGAGAGCGTGCACTTGCCGGAGGCGCAGACCTCGCCGGCCTTGCAGGCGGTGCCGCAGGCGCCGCAGTTTT
>PVBE010700239.1_pt1 | contig 22149 bp, 25 predicted proteins | sample 1631181 | NCBI WGS metagenome assembly PVBE01 (sample SAMN08397723, study PRJNA350692) | Marine metagenome, whole genome shotgun sequencing project. | isolation source: water | place: Pacific Ocean | collected 2012-04 | reverse complement strand
TGACGAACTTGTATTTGATGAGACGACGCCTGTTGCGCATGGCGTAGGACCGATTTGCGTGTCGCATCGCCCGACCGCCGGAGACGGCGAGAAGCGCGGCGAACAAAACCCCCTTGGAAGAGATGGTTAGCTAATTTCATTATGAATCGCGACCGCAGCTCTCAAATCGATGCCTTATTCAGACGTTCCCTAAGGTAACAAACAGACAGGATTAACCGATTGCAACCGGAGGCTGACGAGGCGCTCGCGCGGCGCATACAGAAGGGTGATGACGCGGCGTTTGCTTTGCTGGTTGAGCGATATCAGGACCGCATCTTTCGCCTCGCACGAAGCATGCTGCACCGTCGCGAAGTTGCGGAGGATGCCGCTCAGGAGGTGTTTCTTCGGGCTTATACCGGGATCCCGCGTTTTCGTTTCCGCTCGACGGTTTACACCTAGCTTTACGCCACCTTACGCAATGTGTGCCGCGAAATGAACCGCCGGGAATCCCGGCAAGCGGTGCCGATCGAAGCGGAAATCGGCGACGACCGCGCCGAACCGGGGCGTCGAGCCATCGCAGCGGAACGTCTCGAGCGGGTTCTGCTCCGGGTCCGCCAGTTGCCCGGCCGGCAGCGGGACGTTGTTTTGCTACGCATTTTTGAAGGTCTGTCCGTCGCCGAAACAGCGCAGGTGTTGGGCTGTCGTGAGGGTACCGTGAAGGTTCACCTCCACCGCGCTCTCGCTGCCGTAAGGGCGGATGACAAACCGGACGTGGAATGACGACATGATAAGGAAAGATCCGATTGATCGTGATGTGCTCGACGCCTATCGAGACGAAGGCGCCCCGCCGGGGTTCGCCATTCGGGTGCGACGAGGGGTCCGCCAGCGGTCGCAATCGCCCGTGCGCCTACGCCTATGGGCGCTACCGGCCGCGGCCGTCGTGGTCGGCGCGGTCATGTTGTGGAAGTCCGACGAGCGCAGCACGGCGCCTAACCCACGCGTTGCGCTGTCGTTTTCCCGCGTGCCGGCCGGTCTGCCGACGATGTCTGATGTCGATTCGTTGCGGGTGCCCTCGTTAGCGGCGCTCGGAGTAAAACCGACGAGGCCGGTACTCGACCTCCCAATGCCGGCGTTTCATCGTATCAAGTCGTCGAACCAGACATCGACGGCGCCAACCACTAGACCAAATTGATTTTCTGACCAAGGAGTAATGACGATGACCTCACTCAAGCATTCGAAACACACTGCTCGCAAGCGCCCCAGCGCGATCGTCGTGAGCGCGTTCCTGTTTTGCCTGATCGTAGTACCGGCGCACGCCGAGGAATTCGAGGAGATGTCCCGGTTCGTGGATTTGATGCAGAACTTCCTCGTACTGATGGATTCCATGTACGAGGCTGCCAGCAATCCCGAACACGCGGCCCTGCTGCAGTTGAATTCGCTCGAAGACCTCTACAAAACGACAGGAAACCTGAACGAGATGGTGGCAGTGTACCGGGACGTTATCGAGCAAAGTACCAATCCGACCGTGCGGCGTTTGGCGCGGATGCGCCTCGCGGATGCGCTGAAAGAATCCGGCCAGGTAAACGCGGCCATCGAAGTGTTGAAACAGGCTATCGATGAGACCGTCGGACAGTCGAACCGGCAATGACGAAAGATAAACAGGCCCTAGATAACTATTCCGAAATATCGATCAGTTTCGAAATAAGGGCCGGCGGCCGTGCATCGTACCGTCTTACCGGCCCGGATCGAGTCCGGGGAGACGGGCGCGGGTATAAGCACGAAAGTGAAGCATCTTTTGGAACGCATATCTAGCGTCGAGAAACTAAACAGCGGCGTCGGACAACCGGCACCGATAGCCGCGGGCAATAGAGCTTCACAAGCCATGTTATGGCGGCAAGACCGACCGATGCCGCATACGGTAGACGACCCGAACCGGTCGATCGGTTACTATTCCCCGGCGATGGCCGTGGTCCAGTGCGTTGCGACGGTTGAGGATCAAGCTAAAGTCGAAATCGAAACGAAGGCAACCGTGCCGGAATAAACGCGACAACGAGAACGCGACCCATGATGATGTATTGGCGTGAATTGACCGTAAACTGGGGCGAATCCGATCCCTTTGGTTTAGTCTACTACCCGCGAATGCTGTCTTGGTTCAATGACACCGAACACGAGTTGTTCCGCCGGCTCGGCTTCCCTATTGAAGTCATGATCGCCGAGGACCGGACGACCTTCGTCATGGGCGAGGTGCATTTTCGTTTTATCGGCCCCGCCGCCTACGGCGAATCCATTTTTAGTATCATCAAACTACAGAAGATCAGCGCGAGCACGCTGCATTGGAAGACCCGATGCGTGAACGCGGCAACCGGTGCGCCCGTGTGCGAAGGCTTGGGGATCCGAGTCTACGCGCGGATCAACGAGGACGGTACCCTGAAATCGGCGACCATCCCCGATGCGATGCGCGAAGCGCTAACCAAGTTCGATGAATTCGCAAAACTGAAACCAACGAAGTTCGAAACGGCTTTCGACCTGTAGCCTGGTTTCGCCGTCGATCCTGCTTCGCTTAAGTCGGTACTAACGCTAGCGCCCGACAAGGGCTGCCCGATCCTCTGCTGATTTTCAACGGCGCGGCGATCACGACCGCGCCGGTGGCGGGCAGTTGATCGAGATTGCAGAGCGCCGCCAAGCCGTATTTGTTTGCGCCGTGCATGAGGGCGTGGCAGGGAAACTGTGGATCCTGGCCGAAGCTCTGGCCGGCATCGGTACCGACCGTTTCTACGCCGGCGCCTTTGACGTTCCGTTCCTCGGCGAGAAAGCGGATCGCGTCCGGTTCCCACCCCGGCGTGTGTCCGCCGTCGTCCTGCTGGTTGAGAAATTCGTCCGACTCGTACTTTTTCGACCAGTCCGTGCGGAACAACACCCACGCGCCCGTCGGGATCGTGCCGTATTGGGTCTCCCACTGTTTGATGTAGTCGATGCTAACGAGAAAATCCGGGTTGGCGCGGGCGTCCGCCACGGCGTCGATTACGCAAGCGGCGCCGATGAATGCTTCGTTCGGGATGGTGTCGGTGGCGTTGTTGTCGTAGTCCTTGCCGGTGATCCAGTGTATCGGTGCGTCGAAATGTGTACCGGTGTGCTCACCACAGGAAAAATTATTCCAATACCAGCCTGGCCCGCGCTCGTCGTATTCGGAAATCTGTTCGATCTTGAACGGCCACGATTGACCGAACTCGGGCGGTAGCGTCAGCAGCGGCGTCTTTTCGTGCAGCGGCTGGGTCAGATCGACAATGCGAATGGAGCCGGCGCTGATGCCGGCGATCAAATCGAGCAGGGTTTGGGCGGCCATCGCGAACCTCTTTTGGTTGGTTTACCTGCGGGAGAAGATACCCTCGGTATTAGAATCGAACTCCGAACTGTTCACCTATGTGCACGGTTCAGAGACCGATTCCAGTATAAGGGCAAGAACCGACCTGTTCACCCACTAACGCCCCCCAATGTCCCTTTCTTCGCTGCGAACTCATCCACGCCTAGCCGCCGGCAATCGTTTGCCCGAGTCCGGCGCCCAGTGAAAGTCGGCATTGCTTCGTTCTGATTTTTCGACCGGGCAGCTCGCTACTGCTTTTGGGCCACACCAAAAAGCGTCACCGACTAAACTCAATAACGCGATGTTTGCGATGTGCCGTAATTGGTGTTCAATCGATCGATCGTATAGAGGATACCGACGACCATCCCTGTTGTGAGAACTATCAAACCAAAAATGGCCAAGAATTTCCGCAACCGGGCGAACAATTTTCTCGACTTGCTTCGTTTCTTTCGCGAATAATATCGGTCGCTGGATGGTTCCGGGGATCCTGGATCGGTTGCAGGCTGGGTCGATACTTGTTCGGGCCGGAGAGGAAGTACCTCCTTCGGTTGATCGCCCGCTCTTACTGTACGATCGCCGAGTTGCCTCTCGATCGTTCTCACGCGCGCCTGTAACGATAGAACTTCCGTTTCCAATGCCGCGAGTCGCTGTCCTTCGCTCTCTGAAGGACCCGGTAGTTCGATGGTTTCCGGTTCATCCTTCTCATGAGCATAAGCACGTCGTAGCTCCCCGATTTCTATATTTCGAGTTCCTTTCCCCCGCTCGGTTGCCTCGATCTTTCCTCGCTCGATATCTCGATAAAGGGTGGAGCGTGAGACACCAAAGCGACGTGCGGCGTCCGCGATCGTCAGATAAGAATCACCGTTTGGAGCAGAAACGATATCTTCAATGTGCTCTATGGGAGATACAATGTTCAATTTAGTGTGTTGGCCGTTAGTACCAAACCTTTTAATGAGCCTCCTCTAACCTATAGCACAAGTTCCATTCGCATTATTCATTGTTTTGTAAACTACCGTTACGACGGCCAAATAACTGATCCAGATCACGGGGCAATGCAGATTTGCGCGGTCTTCGCCGGCTGGATTTCCCCTGTGAGTCGCCAAATATCGCGAAATCGTGTCGTGACCGAGAGAAACCGGATCTTGTTTCGATTCATTGATCAGATAGTTAATGAAAAGTGATCGATTTCTTGGAACGCCCATTTAGTCGTCGCGTCCGGACGCGATCCGCCAGCAGTAATAAAACATGACGCCGATCACGCAGATCGGGAGACCGAACAGCACCAGAAAACTCTCGATAGGGAGACCGAAGATCATGCGGATTGCTCAGCGAAGAACCGCGCCAATACTTCTCTTCGGACCGGCCGGGTCGCCAGAGACACCGTGAGCATCAGGGTGCCGGCGGCGGCGAGCCCGGGTACTCCCGGATGAAGCGTCGCCGCCCACGGTAGCCCGTAGAGCGTGCACGCTATCCACAATACCGTAACCGTGACGCCGCCGACCGAGGAGGCGATCGCGGCTTCGCGACTGACCCGGCGGCAGTTCAGTCCGACGACCAAGGGAAAAAAGAAACACGCACCGAGGATGGCAACCGCGAAGGAGACGATCCGGAGCAGTAAAGCGACATCCGGGATCGCACAGAGGAAAGCGATCGCGCCCACAGCAACAATCGAAAGGCGCGATATCCGTAGGTAGTACACCTCATCACGCACGATGCCGCGCGGCTCGTGTATGCACTTGCGTACGATGTCGTGGGCGACCGCACTGCCCGACATCAACAACAGGCTATCGGTCGTAGACATCGCGGCGCTCGCGATGCCGGTCAGAACGAATGCCCCCACCACCGGCGTGAGGTAGCTCGTGACCAATAACGGAAACGCCTGATCCGGTGACCGAATACCGTCCCAGACTAGGACGCGCGCGGCGGCGCCAAGATAAAGATTGCCGTAGGTCAGGAAGACGATCACGAGCAGCACGGTGAACGGAAGCGAATAGCGCGCGATGCGAGAATCGCAGGCCGCGTACATCTTCGTCACGAGTTCCACCCGCGTGCAGTAGGCGACGCACCAGATGAGGTGCCAGGAAACGAGGTAGCTCCACGACCATTCGAGCCCTTTCAACGACGTCCAGCCGGGGGCGACGGCCTCGACTTTCGCGATCATGTCGTACCAGCCGCCGAAGTGCTCGTACAGCGACGGGGCCAGAATCATCAAACCGGCCCACACGAAGATAAACTGGGCGACGTTGGTCCACACCACGGCCAGAAGTCCCCCTAAGGCGACGTAGCCGACGAAGATCAGCGTGCCGAGTGCCAAGCCCCAGAAGAAATCCACCTGGAGCAGGCTCTCGAGAACAAAAGCCATTCCCCTGATCTGCGCGACCAGGTAGACAATGCTAGAGATCGCGACGACCGCGGCACTCCAGGCGCGAAGCGCGGTGCTGTCGAAACGGTCGCCCATGTAATCGGGCAAGGTGAAGCCGCCGAATTCCCGGAGCTTTTTCGCAATCCAGAAAAAGATGATAGCGATGCCAAGGGCAAAGCCGAAAAACGGCAAGATAGCCACGCCGCCGAAGCGGGCGGCGTAACCGGCGCCGCTGATCAGCGCACCGCCGTTCAGGATCGCCGCCATATTCGCCATCACCATGATGGGCAGGCCGAAACGGCGGCCGGCGACCCAGAAATCTTCCGATGAATTCTGATAGCGCGACGCCGCGACACCGAGGCCGAAGATGATCAGGAAATAGACGACGAATATGCCGATTCCGGCTGAGTTTGCATCGAACATCGTACGGCGTGGACTTGGCTTAGTCGGTTCCGGAATCGTGTCGAGCGCCGAGCTTACCTCACGGTACTGACTCGGGATACGTGCCCGGCGCGCCCAAACGGGCCCGTCATACCGGCCCCGGATTCGATCCGGGGCCGGTATGACGGTGACGATGCATGGCCGCTGGCCCTTATTCCGAAACTGATCGACAATTCGGGACAGCTATTTAGTTTCGATTACTGCCCCCGCGGTTGGCTCGATTCGGGCGACAGGCTCATAGCGGATGGATCCTGGCGCGATGGGGTTTCCGACGGTAATGTGGGCACTCGATTTTAGATCGTCGGGGAGTGGCCGTGAGCGGGAAAGTCCTGTTGCTGATCTTGGTGTCGATTGTCCTGCCGGCCGCGTCGCAAACTTACAACGACCGGCCGTACTATCCTTATTCAGCCCCTTACCGCTATTACGGAGTTCCGCAACGCGCCGATACAGATCGCGAAATCGCCCGGATCCGGCGGGAGCTGCGTCGCGAGCGAGCGCTCGAGAAGGGGCAACTGCGCCAGCAGGAGCAGGAACTCAACTTGTTACGTCAGCAGGCGATGGCTAATCATCGAATCAGCGCCCAACAAGCGTGCTACTACCGTACGACGGGCGGCTTCGAATTGTGCGCCGATCTCTTCACGGAGGAGACGCAGGAATTCAGCGAGTGCGAGGCACTGGTCGTGCAACGGAACCCCAGTTGTAACTACCAGCCGCTAACGGAGACAGGAAACAATAATACAGACTGATGCGGATATTCCGTGATATACCGGCCGACGCCGCGCGGGGACTGTTAGGACGCCTTAGTCCGGCCGGACCGCGCCAGGTTCTCGCCTTGGATCGATTGTTGCAGTGCTCAAAACGAAAGCGACCGCCTTTCGGTTGTCGCGGCTCCTGGAGTAAGCAACAGCTCATAGGTCGGATCTATGAAATTCAATGGCTTGGCGATCTCAATAGTCGTGCAACCTTTGGTCAAAGGTCCTCGGAGGCGTCATGCGCTAGGTGCGATCCGGCTCCCGGCCGGTGATCTTGCACAGAGTGAGCGCAGGCGCGCACCGGACGATATAATCGTGCTAGTTTGCGCGTAGGATAGTCGCAGGAGGCAGCGTATGGCGCTCACATCAGCAGCAAGCGTACCGAACAAGAAAAAGGTTCCGACGTACTGTTACCAGTGTGTCAACGGGCCCGACCTGCTCACCGTCGAGGTCATCGACGGCGTCGCCACCAAGGTCGAGCCCAACTTTGCCGCCTGTGAACATCACCCGGCCGAAGGCAAAGTCTGCGTAAAGCCCTACGGGCTGGTGCAGAAGCTCTACAACCCCCACCGCATTCTCAAACCCATGAAGCGAACCAATCCGAAGAAGGGTCGACACGAAGACCCCGGCTGGGTCGAGATATCGTGGGACGAAGCGCTCGACACGGTCGCCGCACGCTTGAAGGCAAGTCGCGAAAAGGGTCTGCTCGATGAAAATGGGGATCCGCGCTTCGCGTTCACCACCGGCGGCGCGGCCACGCCATTTTTCTACGCAGGCACCATGGGTGCGTTCCTCGGTGCCTGGGGGCCCTATGACAACAGCCTCGGTGCCGGCGGCACGGTCAAGTGCTATCACAGTGAACATCTCTACGGTGAACTGTGGCACAGAGCGTTTACGGTGATGCCGGACACGCCGCGCGCTCGTTACGTGATCTCCTTCGGCAACAATATCGATGCCTCGGGCGGAGTGACGGGGGTGTACCGTCAAGCGAACGCGCGGGCGCGCGGGTGGAAGCGCATTCAGTTCGAACCACATCTGTCGGTTACCGGCGCGAAGGCCAGCGAATGGGTACCGATCAAGACCAAGACCGATAGCGCGGTCTTGTTCGCCATGCTCAACGTGTTACTGCACGAACATACGCTCGACGAGCTCGACGTCGATTACCTCAAACACATGACGTCATCGCCTTACCTTGTCGCGCCGAACGGCTATTATCTGCGCGATCCGGAAACCCAAAAGCCCCTGATCTGGGATTCGAAGGAGGGTGGCGCGGTACCTTTTGATACGGCGGGCACGGATCCCGTGCTCGAAGGTAGCGTCGTCGTCCCGCGTGCCGTCGAAGTCGGCGCGGACGAGGAATTCTGGACGCATACCGATGTCTCCGTCCGAACAGCGTTCGAACACTTGAAAGCACACGTAGAAGAACACAGTCCCGAATGGGCAGCGGCGGTATCCGAGGTACCGGTTGAAACCATCCGTCGTGTCGCCGACGAATATCTCGACGCGGCGTGCATCGGCGAAACGTTTGAAGTCGAGGGACGTGTTTTGCCGTATCGGCCGGTTACCGTCGTCCTCGGCAAGTCGGTGAACAACGGGTGGGGTGCCTACGAATGCGTGTGGGCCCGCACCGTGATGCAGATCCTGGTGGGTGCGCTCGAAGTCCCCGGCGGGATGCTTGGCAGCACGACAATACTGACCGGTCCCGACTGGGACCGGATGGCGAACGTCGTACCCGGTGAAGACGGTTTCATGCACTATCCTTTCAACCCCACGGATAAGGAAAATTGGCCCCGGGAGCACGAAATGCGCCACGCCCATCGCCAGATCACCCCGATGGTAGGCGATTCGATGTTCGCCGGATTGTTCGGGTCGACCTCGCTGGCGTGGCTGCGCCTGCAGGGGCGCGCCGCCGAGTCCTGGGAAAAGCCTAATCCGCCCGATGTGTGGTTCGTGTATAAATGTAATCCTTTGATTTCATTTTCGGAAACCTCACGTCTCGGTGAGACGATGGCGCAATTCCCGTTCATGGTCGCCTTCGCCTACACCGAGGACGAAACCAACCATTTCGCCGATCTGATGCTGCCGGAGGCGATCGATCTGGAATCGACCCAACTGATCCGGGTCGGCGGGCAACACTATTTCGAACAACAGTGGGAAGCCGAGGGCTGGGTGCTGCGGCAAAAGGTCGTCGAACCGCAAGGGGAGGCCAGGGATTTCTCCTGGATCTGCACTGAGCTGGCGCGCCGGGTCGGGATCCTCGAGGAATACAATGAAATGATCAATTTCGGCGCCTGCGGCGTTCCGCTGAAAACGAACAGTTACGATTACTCGTTGGACGGTGCGACCGTACATGAGCCGGAAGAGATTTGGGATGCCGTGTGCAAAGCGGCGAGCGCCGATCTGACCGGCGGCGAGGAAGTCAACGGGCTCGCGTGGTTTGGAGAAAACGGCTTCAAAGTCAGACCTTTCTCCAGTATCAACTGGTATCTGTATCCGAAACTCCAGGACCAGGGCTTGCGCTTCGAATTGCCCTACCAGGAGCGTATCCTGCGGGTCGGGCGGCAACTCGCCAATCGCTTGCACGAAACCGGCGTGGATTGGTGGGACGCGCAACTCGAAGAATACGAAGCGATGCCGACTTGGAAAGACCTGAATAAACTGTGGGACGATATTTTGGAGAAGAACTGGGACGTGAAGGCCGCAGATTTCCCGTTCTGGCTGCTCAGCGCGCGCAGCATGCAATACGCGTGGGGGGGCAACACGGCATTGCAGATCATGCACGAGGTGGCGAGCAACGTGGCCGGCCACGACGGAATTCTGATCAACGCGACGAAGGCCGCAGAACTCGGCGTCGGCGAGGGCGACTGGATCGAGGTGTCCTCGCCGGTTGGCACGGCGCACGGTCAGGCGCGGCTGCGCCAGGGGATCCGCGAGGATGTCATCGTTATGGTTGGCCAGTTCGGTCACTGGAAGATGCCGTTCGCCAAGGACCTTAAAGTGCCCAGCGTGAACGATCTCGTGCCCATGCATCTGGACCTCCTCGATGGGCACGGATCGAGCATCGACGCAACCAAGGTGTCGGTGCGAAAAGCGGAGGGGCAGTCGTGACTCGCTATGTCATGGTCGCGGATCTGAACCGCTGCGTCGGGTGCCAGACTTGTACGGCCGCTTGCAAACACACGAACGCGACCGGACCGGATATTCAATGGCGCAAAGTGCTGGACGTGGAGATGGGTGAGTACCCGGACGTGCGACGCATGTTCGTGCCCGTTGGCTGCCAGCATTGTGCCGATCCGCCGTGTATGCACGTGTGTCCGAGTACGGCCACGGCCCAGCGCGACGACGGCATCGTCACCATCGATTACGACTTATGCATCGGTTGCGGCTATTGCATGGTCGCGTGCCCGTATGACGCCCGTTACAAGGTTGACGAAGCACGTTTTGCCTACGGTATGGAACCGAATGAGACCGAGGCGAAACGTTTCGATGAAGGCCGCATCGGCGTAGCGCAGAAGTGCACTTTCTGTTCCGATCGCATCGACGAAGGTACGGCCGCCGGGCTCAAGCCCGGCATCGATCCGGAAGCGACGCCCGGGTGCGTGAACTCGTGCATCGCCAATGCTTTGCAATTCGGTGACATCGAGGACGAGCATTCCAACGTGTCAGAGCTGCTGGCGGAAAACACCTACTTCCAGATGCACGAAGAACTCGAGACCGAGACGGGGTTTTACTACTTATGGAAAGAACGGCGATGACAAAGTTCGGTTCCAAATTGCAGACCCATTGGGACTGGCGCGCTGCGTGTAATTTCATGTTCGGCGGCACCGGCAGCGCGCTCGTATTGATGATGGCGATTTTCGCGGCCCCGCGTCCGGCACCGCTGGCGTTGGGCTTGCTCGCATTGGCACTGGTCGGGTTCGGCCTCTTCATGGTTTGGCTCGAAATCGGCCGGCCGTGGCGTTTCCTCCACGTTTTTTTTCATCCGCAGGCTTCGTGGATGACGCGCGAAGCCGCGCTGGGGTCGGTCTTGTTCCCGGTGACGTTCGCGGGCGTGGTGCTGAATTCGGCCGCGGTCCTTGCGGTCGCCGCGGTTCTCGGTTTCGCTTTTCTGTACTGCCAGGCCCGAATCCTCAAGGCTTCCCGGGGAATTCCAGCCTGGCGCGAACCCACCATCGTCGCATTGATCGTGTCGTCGGGTCTGGTAGAAGGTACCGCAATTGCAATGATGTTCTTCTACGGGCAGGACACGTCCGGCGCATGGATGCCGGCGCTGTTCCTTCTTCTGGTCGTTACGCGCCTGTGGACGTGGACCGCTTATCGCGCTGCGCTCGAGCGCAGCGAAGCTCCCGGGGGCACGCTGCTCGCACTGGCAAAGCTGCATCCGGAGTTCCTCGTCACGGGTTGTTTGTTGCCGGTGTTGCTCGTAGTCATACCGGTCCCAGAGGGGGGTGCGCCATGGGGCGTGCTGTTGGCAGGCTCGCTCGCCCTCATTTCCGGCTGGAGACTCAAATTTGGATTGGTTACCAAGGCCGCGTATAAGCAGGGTTATGGGATCGGCAAGCTGCGCGCGGGGCGTCCGGTGATCAAGCCGCCGGTCAGGCGCAAGGGCGACCCGGTGCAGCTTTGACTCCGGTCAACCTTCACGTACAGCAGTTCTGGTATGTTCTTGCTCATAGGGTTACGGAGAAGGTTCCATGTCTCTCGAAATCAATAGTATTCTCGTGGTCATCGACCCGACGAGCGACGTTCAACCGGCCTTAACGCGTGCCTGCGTCGTCGCCAATACCACCGGGGCTTCGGTATTAGCCTACGTGTGCTGTTTCAACCCGGCGCGTGTCGACGACGAGTCGGCCCTCGAAAGAGCTGAAGTCGCGCGCCATACGGCTTGGTTGCAGAAGATCGTCGATACCGAAAAGAATGCCGCCGACAACGTCGCGATCCGGGTCGAGTGGAACGCAGGCTGGCGGGAGGCGGTCGCGGCCGCCGCCGCGGCCGGTGGTTGTGACCTTATCGTCAAGGCGACCCACTGGCAGTCGCAGGCGAGCCGGCGCTTTCTGCGGACTTCCGATTGGGAACACATGCGCGCCGCGAGGTGCCCGGTCCTGTTTATCAAACACGAACATGTGCGGCCTCAACGCCGGATCTTAATGGCCCTTAACGTGTCCGCTCCGGATGCTGCACACCAACGCCTGAACGACGACATCATCTCCGTTGGTAAGCAGGTGGCCGATAGTCGTGACGATATAGAACTGCACGCTGTCAACGCTTACCCGGATTCGGATCATTTTGTGCACCCGCCGGATTTGGCAGAGCGGGCCGCCATCGAAAGGCGGTTTGCGCACTGCATTGAGGGTGCGCCGGGCGACGTAATCTCCGAGATCGCCGGCGACTTGGAGGCCGAACTGGTCATCCTCGGGACGGTCTCGCGTACCGGTATGGCAGGCGCGACCAAGGGTAATACCGCCGAGCGCGCTCTCGACCGGATCGATGCGGACGTCCTGACGATCCCGTTTCGGGAGGTCGCGCCGTCGTGATGTCGCGAGCGTCGTGCGGTCTGTTCCAGGCCGATCCGAGTCGTTGAACCGGAGGTCGACGCAACGATGAAAAGGGTTCCCAAGATTAAATCCGTGATGACGCCGTTTCCCTACGATGTGGGGGTCCACGAGCCCATCGGTTGGGCGCGGAAGCTAATGATGGAGCACAAGGTTCATCACCTACCGGTAACCGAACATCACGAGTTGAAAGGCCTCGTGAGCGACCGCGATATCAAGCTCATCCTCGGCCCGGAATTCGACTATCCGGATCCGAAGGAAGTTACCGTCGAAGAGGTCATGGTCGAGGATCCGTATGTCGTGGACATCGAAGCGTCGTTGATTACGGTGCTGGACGAAATGGCGAGCCGTCACATCGGCGCCGCGGTGGTCACGAAAGAAGGTCGGCTTGCGGGCATTTTCAGCGCGAGTGACGCCTGCCGGGAGTTGTCCAAATGGCTCAAGAAGGAGTTTCCTGGACCGTCGACGGATTTCGACGCCGCGTAATGTCGTCCGGTGGCTGAGCCGGGATTCGTCGCAGCGCTACGCGATCCGCGCGCGTTCCCCCATCCCTGTAGCCACGTCAGACTGATCGAAACTCACATATCTTGGGTATTTCTCACTGGCGAATACGCCTATAAGTTAAAAAAAACCCTCGATCTGGGTTTTTTCGATTTCGGTACGCTCGAGAAGCGTCGCCATTACTGCGAAGAGGAATGCCGCTGCAATTCGGCGTTCGCGCCCGAACTGTACCTTGGTGTCGTCGCTGTCCGACTCGCCGACGACGATCGGTACCACATCGGCGGCGCCGGCCGAGTCGTAGAGTACGCCGTAAAGATGCGGCAGTTCGACGATCGGAAGCAGTTGGATCGTGTGCTCGAACGGAATGCTTTGACTCCGGCGATGCTGAAGCGCTTCGCTCGCTCGCTCGCCGCGATCTATGCCGCGCTTCCGCCAGTCCCCCGGTATACCGGTTCTGCCGGCGCCGATCGGATCCTGGCGCCCATGCTCGAAAATTTTCTCGTCTTAGAAGGTGTTGCCCAGGCGCGTCCCTATGCGCCGGGCTTGACGCGGGTTCGAGATTGGACCGCGGCAATGCATGAGCGGCTGCGCGCGCGATTCGAAGAGCGTGCGGTTGCCGGATGCATCCGGGAACGTCACGGCGACCTTCATCTCAGTAATCTGGTCGACACCGACGAGGGCATCAGGGCCTTCGACTGTGTTGAATTCAACCCCGAACTACGGATGATCGACGCGATCAGTGATATCGCATTCCTGTTCATGGATTGTTCGGTACGCGGGCGTCAGGACCTCGCCTACAGCTTCTTGGACAGCTATCTCGAGGCCACGGCCGACTATCCGGGCGCATGCCTGTTGCGATTCTACGCGGTCTACCGATCCATGGTGCGGGCTAAAGTGGCCGCATTGAGACTTGGACAAGCATTCGATCAACCCACCCAACGGCGGCTCGAGCGCCACATCACGTGGGCGGGCAGGACCATCAGTGCGGTGGCGCCGACGGTGGTTCTGATGTGCGGACCATCGGGTTCGGGCAAATCATGGTTGGCCGAACGTCTTGCTTCGCTCCTGCCCGGGATCCGCATCCGCTCTGATATCGTTCGTCGTGAACGCGCGCCCGGATCGCCGCCAGGCAAAGGTACCTATACCACCGCCGCCACCGAGGCTGTGTATACACGTTTACTGGCCCTGATGCGGGAGCTCGCCGATGTCGGCGAAGCGGTGATCGTCGACGCGACGTTCTTGTCCGCCGCCAAGCGCGCCGAGTTTCAGGGCTCGGCCGCTGCCGGCGGCTACGAGTGCGTCGTTGTGCAGTGCGAGGCGCCGGTACATTGTCTGGAGCGGCGCATCGCGCAAAGGCTGGCGTCGAAGGCGGATCCGTCGGAAGCTACGAGCGAGGTCCTGCATCGCCAACTCGAGTTCTTCGAGCCGCCGCGCCTCGACGAGCGGACGATCCGCGTGGAGACCGATCGAGAAATCGATTTGGCGGACCTGGTCGCGAAGATAACCGGCGGCGCTTGAAATTAGAGCGAACCGCCCGGCACCGCGGACCTCGGGTATACGGCGCCATCTCGGCGAGTAGGGTCGCAAGCGGGTCGGTAACAGCGAAGACGATCCGGGGTCGGGTCAAGATCGCCGTCTCGAAGTCCGATACCGTTATAATCGAACGAACAGAGATCGACTTCGCACAAGGATCCCGTCCATGGATTTCTTTAATCAGATCCTGAAGTTCCCGCTACGCCGGCGTCGGCACATCGCGAGCGTGGTGAAATCCCTTCTTCGAATAAAGGGCGAAGCATCGGCAATAAAGCTCGCCCATCAGGTGTTGTTGAACTACGCCGAGTTGGACGATGACGGTAAACGAGGGTTCTTTCGCTTTCTACTGCACGAACTCGGTCCAGACGACGGCGAGCTGACCGCCGCGATTCAGCGCTATCAAGCCGATCCGGTCGCAAAGTCCTACCTAGATTTGCTCGGAGCCGTCGAGCCGCAACGCCGGGATCTCGTCCGGACCCTGAATTGGGCACCGAACGGGACATCCTCTTTGATTTCGATGCGCGCGGACCTGCTCGAATTCGCAGCCGAGGACGACGAATTGAAATCCGTGGACTACGATTTCCTCCATCTGCTTTCTTCCTGGTTCAACCGCGGCTTCCTGGAACTCAAACGGATCAGCTGGAGCACCCCGGCGTTTATTCTGGAGAAGCTGATCCGCTACGAATCGGTACACGAAATAAAAGACTGGCAGGACCTGCAGCGCCGGCTCGCGAGTGACCGCCGGTGCTTCGCGTTTTTTCATCCGCAGTTGCCCGACGAGCCGCTGATATTCGTCGAGGTAGCTCTGACAAAAGGTCTGGTATCGAAGATAACGGAGGTTCTCGACGACTCGCCGCCGGACGGCCCTACGGAGCAGCCCCCCGCGCCCGATACCGCAATTTTTTATTCGATTAATAATTGCCAGGCCGGGCTGCGCGGGATCTCGTTCGGGAATTTTCTGATCAAGCAGGTTGCCGATGAGTTGGCCGAGGAGATCCGCACGCTCCGTCACTACGCGACCCTGTCGCCGCTACCGGGATTCCGCGCCTGGCTCGATCCAATCAGGCGCACGCGCAGCGCCGAGTGGCTGCCGCCGGAGGATTACCTGCTGCTGGCCGAGTTGGACGCCGAGGACTGGTTTCGTTCCGACGACATCGCCGATGCCTTGAAACCGCTCATGGAACGGCTCTGCGCGCGCTACTTGATCGAAGAGAAGCGATCGGGCGAGCCGCTGGACGCCGTTGCCCGTTTCCATCTCAGTAACGGAGCCCGCATCGAGCGCATCAATTGGATGGGGGATCTATCCGAACAGCGGCTGCACCAATCCTTCGGAATGCTGGTCAACTACATCTACGACCGCCGCGCGGTGATCAAGAACCACGAGGAGTACGTCGGTAAAGGACATATCGCGACATCGTCGGCGATCACTTCCGCGCTCAAATAACTATCTCCTAAACTAACGACCCGGCCGGGGACGTCCGGTCACCCGCGCGGCGGCGCGATGCAGTAGTCGCAAAAACGGTTTAAGTAAAGCGCGACTGCGATCAGATCCGCGTCAGTTTCGCGGTTACCCACGAACTGCACACCGACGGGCAGGTTCTCCGCGCCCCGCGCCATCGGAACGTTGATGCACGGTACGCCGCAGAACGTCCATAACCGGTTAAACATCGGATCGCCGGTCGCATCCAACCCCGCCGGGGCCTCGCCGGCGGCGCTCGGCGTGACCACGACATCGTGGCCGGAAAAAATCTCGTCAAGCATTTCCTCGGAAAGACCCCTCGCGACGGCCAAGAGCTGTTTGAAATTCTCGTCGATTCGGCGTCCCCGTTCGACCAGACTCCGGGTTTCGGGTTTGATCGCTTCGCCGAATTCCGCCGCGATGGGCCCCAGCGTACCCACCGATTCGTAGGCCATGAGGTCGGTTTGCGCCGCGATGATCTGCGACATTTGCGGCGGTTCGACGAATTTGCAATCTAACCCTTCGGATTGCATCCGCCGGACGAACGCGTCGAATGCGGTGTGCATCGCGGCTGTTCCCCGATGCCACTCCCGGCCGCGCACCACTGCCACTTTTCGCGGGCGCCGGGCGGTGGATGTGCTGGCCGGAAACACATTGCTTTGGGCGAGGACGCTGTCGGCGAGCGGGAGGTCTTCGAGAGCGCGGGTAAAGAACCCCAATGTGTCGAGCGAAGGCGCCACGGGGAGAACCCCGTCGAGCGGGTAGGCCGCGTAGCTTGGCTTATAGCCGATCACCCCCGTAAAAGCGGCCGGCCGGATAATCGATCCGGCCGTCTGGCTGCCAAGCGCGATTGGAACCTGAAAGTCGGCGACGGCCGCTGCCGACCCGCTGGAGGAACCTCCCGGGGTGTGCGACGGATTGTGTGGATTCGTCGTAGCACCCGGCGCGAAATAGGCGAATTCCGTGGTCACCGTTTTGCCGAGGATCACCGCGCCGGCATTGCGCAGGCGCGACACGCAGGCGGCGTCCTGATCCGGATGATGCGCCGCGAACACCTCGGACCCGTACGTAGTCGGCATATCGACCGTGTCGATGATGTCTTTGACGCCGATCGGTATCCCGTGCAACGGGCTGCGGGGGCGCTCCTCGTCCAAACGGCGCGCTTGCTCGAGCGCTGCTCGTGCATCGACGTACGCCCACGCCTTGACCGTCGTATCACGGGCCTCGATGCGCGCGAGACGCGATTCCAGGAGCGCCGTCGACGACACCGTTCCGTTTGAAATGCCGCTGGCGAGTTCGCCGAGCGTCCATTCATTCAAAGCCGGCGGTGTCATCGGCGGTCGGGAAATCGGATCCCTATTCTTTCGCCGATGCGGACGCCGCGGTCGATGCCGCCGTCTGACCGAACAGCATTTTGCGTTCTTCCTCGCTGGGTGGCGCCTGCCTCCGGTATTCCTTGCCAAGGTCGACGCCCCGGCGTACCGTGGGCCGCGCGCGCATTGATTCGTGCCAACGCGCCACGTTGGGGAACGGTTCGAGCGTCTGTCCGAATTTCTTGTACAACATGATCCACGGCCATGAAGCCATGTCCGCAATAGAATAGTCGCCGACGATGAAATCCCGGCCCGCGAGTCGCCGGTCGAGGACGCCGATGCAACGGTTGTACTCGTTAGCGTAGCGGTCGCGGGAGTAGTCGTTACCTTCCGCCGGCGCATAGTTCACGAAATGGCTGATCTGCCCGGCCATCGGACCGAGACCGCCGACCTGCCAAAAGAGCCACTCCAGGGTTTCCTTGCGACCAATGGGATCGGCGGGCATAAATCGCCCGGTCTTCTCCGCAAGATAGAAAAGAATGGCGCCCGACTCGAACACCGAAACCGGATCGCCTTCGACCGCATGGTCGACGATCGCGGGCATGCGGTTGTTGGGACTGATGGCGAGGAATTCAGGTTCGAATTGATCGCCGCGCCCGATGTTTACCGGGATCATCCGATATTCGAGTTCGCACTCCTCCAGCATGATGGATATTTTCCAGCCGTTCGGCGTTGGCCAATAATAGAGATCGATCATCAAAGGTCCTCTAGTTCGGTCCCGGGCGGGCCGTTCGCTTTCGGTGTCGCGTATCACCTATTGCAATTGCTGTTCACGAGCGCGCCGGGCATGATTGTGATCCGTTATCCGTCGAGGCGCCGGCGAATCGTGAGATTAGCGCAGACACCGATCCTTTTAAAGCCGGCACGATCCACCACTTCGACGACGCGTCGGCGCGAATCATTTTGAGACCGCTTCTAGTATATTAAGGCACCTCTGATCAATTCTGGGCGCAAGGCGACGTTCCATGAATCGATCAGAGGTTCCTTAAGTCAAAAGGTTCTCTCGACAATGTTGAACATAGACGAAATGTCCGCGCTCGAACAACGCGTGATCTGGGACCGAGACTATACCGCTTCGCCATTTTGGATCCGGCTCCCGATCGCGAGCGCGCGCACATTGTTGTACCTGTATCGCGAATTCTCCAGCGGCGAACTCAATCTGCGCGCGATGAGCCTCGTGTATACGACCATATTGTCGCTGGTGCCGCTGCTGGCTTTCAGTTTTTCCGTCCTCAAGGGCTTCGGCGTGCAGAACCAGGTCGAACCGCTCCTGTTGGAGTATTTCGCCGCGCTTGGTCCGGAAAAATCGGTGGAGATCAGCGGCCGTATCGTCGAATTCGTCAACAATATCGAAGTACGCGTCCTTGGGGCGGTCGGTCTCGGCCTGCTCGTCTACACGATCGTTACTTTAATGCATAAAATAGAAGCGGCGTTCAACCACGCGTGGCACGAACCCGCCCAACGTTCATTCGCCGAGCGCTTTTCTACTTTCATCTCGGTGCTCACGGTGGGGCCTCTGCTCGTATTCGCCGCACTTGCAATCACCGGATCGGTGATGAACAACGCGCTCATGCAAACACTGACGTCCTACGAGCCTTTTGGCACGATCGCGCGTGAATTGGCTCATTTCGCGTCGTACTTCCTCGTGATTGCGGCTTTTACTTTCCTGTACGTACTCATACCAAATACCAAGGTGCGGTTACTCCCGGCATTCGTCGGTGGCGTGGTCGCCGGTCTGTTGTGGGAGACGGCCGGTCTCGTTTTCGCTTACTTCGTCGCTGGGGCCGCGGGCTACCAGGCGGTCTATGCGACGTTCGGGACCGCGATGTTTTTTATGATCTGGTTGTACGTTAGCTGGCTCATCCTGCTGGTGGGCGCGAGCACTGCCTACTTCGTGCAGCAGCCTCGCATCGTCATTGCGCGAGCCCGCAACTGGCGCTTCAGCTACGAGAGTTTCGAGGCCATCGCGATTGCGACGCTGATGCGTGTGGTCCGCGATCACTACGCCGGGGAGGCACCCTTGACCATGGAAGCATTGAGTCGGTCCGAGCAGATCCCGCCCGAGATGCTGGGCAAGGTACTCGCGACGCTTGAAACCGAGCGCATCATCGAACGCACCGCCGAGCAACCGCCCGGTTTCATGCTCGCCGTCCCGCCCGAGGAAACCAGCGTTGCCCGTATCTTGCACCTGTTGCGCCGACACCAAGTCCGCGGCTCGCGGCAGGTGAAACTACCGGAAGAACCGGCGTTGGCTCCGCTGATGAGCACGATCGAACAGGGTATCGACAGTGCGCTTGGTCCGCTGACCCTCAAAACGCTGGCGCTTGGACCTGCACCGCACGCGGAAGCGGATTGATCCGCGCTCGGCGGGACTCCCTCGTGTCCGCTACAGCGCAAAACGGAGAGCGAAGTTGGACACATTTGTTCTAGCGTACGAGCCCGTGCTCCGCTTGGGGCCCTTTCTCGTTATCTTCGTAGTCGTTGCCTTGTGGGAAGTGTCCGCCCCGCGCCGTCGACTTTCTGTGTCCAAGGCCTTGCGGTGGGTCAACAACCTGTCTTTGATCGCACTGAATACGATCCTGTTACGTCTGTTGTTTCCGGCGGCGGCGGTGGGCTTTGCGGCGACGGCTTCCGTCGAAGGCTGGGGCTTGCTGAATCAATTCCCGGTACCCGTCTGGGCTGCGTTACCGGCCGCCGTGATCGCCATGGACTTTGTTATCTGGTTACAACATGTCGGGTTCCACGCGGTCCCAACGTTGTGGCGACTACACCGGGTGCATCATGCGGATCCGGACTACGATTTGACGACGGGATCGCGTTTTCACCCCATCGAAATTGTCCTCTCTATGCTGGTCAAGTTGGCCGCGATCGCGGTCTTGGGGCCATCGGTAGAGGCGGTGATCATTTTCGAAGTGATCTTGAACGGGATGGCGATGTTTAATCACGCCAACGCACGCCTGCCGCAGGCGCTGGACGGCGTATTACGTTGGCTGGTGATCACTCCCGATGTGCATCGCGTGCATCACTCCGTGGAAGATGACGAGGCCAACAGCAATTTCGGTTTCAATTTGTCCTGCTGGGACCGACTGTTTGGCACCTACCGGGCGCAACCGCGCGACGGGCACCTGGCAATGAAGATCGGTATTCACCATTACGACGAACCAAAGCTGGTGAGTTGGCTGCCCGGCATGTTGTTATTACCGTTCGTGGGCAAGATCACCGGATACACGATCAATAGACGGGAATGGCGCGGCAGCAGCGACGAGTAGCTCGACGCGGCAGATTGGGCGACAGTCGGCAGAATATCCGCGCCGCCAAACGGGCGATTGCGGCACTACAAAACACTAAGCAGACGTAGCCGCGAACCGGGAAAAGTAGCGGATTTCCAGAATATTGAGTTCCACAGGCTTATGGGGACGCGCATTTTCGTTAATATGGTCCCGACGGACTGGGGCGAAGGAGCTAGTGGTGGTCATATCTTCGCCGCGGCATCCGGCCCGTAGTGCGGGGATCAATAATCTTGAAGCAGGTCGAACCGCCTGCCCTCGGAGGATAATACAATGGCAGAAAGCGTATACAAAATCATCGAACTGGTAGGAACGAGCGACAAGTCCTGGGAAAAGGCCGCTGCCGCGGCCGTCGCGCGTGCGGGAGAAAGCTTGCGTGACCTCAGAGTCGCCGAGGTCGCGGAGCTTATCCATGGAATACTGGGGACAGACCACGATTTCGTTTGAGGTTATTGGGGATAGGCCACAAATTTCTTCGCTCAGGCACGTGTTTGGCGGCGGCGCGAAGGTCTGTAGTTTGCCGCCTACTGCCTGACCGGAGCATGAGTCTTTGGTCTGTTATCGAGTGCCGAACAGCCACTCGCACGGAGTGTCAAGCCCAGGATCTTTGGTCCACTCACAGTGTTAGGGATTTCGGTTGATGGATCATATTGCCTTCGGTCCAGCACTGCAGGAATTTCTCCGGGTTCATGCCAGCCAATGACCCGTGTGGCCTGACGGTGTTGTATTCCTCCAGCCATTGTTTAATGACAACACGCGCTTCAGTCATCGAACCGAACAACCATCGATCCAGACAGGTCGTTCGAAATATCGAGTTGAAACTTTCGCCGTAGGCGTTCTGCCAGGGACTGCCCGGATCGATGTAATGCGTGTCCACGTGTTTCCGCACAAATATCGAGCGCAATGGTATGGGATGTTACTGCAGATTTTGACGCAAACAACAATCCGACTAGCGAGTGGTCTTACGGTTGGAAAAATACAGTGGGTGGAGCATTCACTCTTTACACATTACAAGGCAACAGCTTCGAAAGCGCAGTCAACAACAACTGGCGCGTGAATAATGGTGGCCGGGAAATCCCGGGCATCGCCAAGAATGAATCCGGTGGGGTATACGATGGAGTTCCAGACGGATGGATGACGATTCATCCCGGGCCTGACCTTTGATCCTCGGTAGTTCGCTGGACCTCCCTTTTCCCGGGACAGTGTCGCTGAACGGACTGTTCGGCAGCGGTTTGGCAGGATTGGGTTTCCAAAGGAGTAAAGCAGCATAGCGTTTCCAAGTCGTCTATAAGATTAGGAGGCCCCTTGCGTAGGGCTCTTTACGGCCGATTGTTTTTACTCCGATTGGCCGATGTTAGTATGAGGAAAATATAATGAAAAAAGCCATTGCAATAGTGTGGGCGTTGTCTTACCTAGGGAACTTCTGAATAAGTCATCGATCTGATCGGTAGGCAAACGGATACAGAACGAGTTAAACGATGAGCAAGCAATTGACCCTGGGTGAAGGGTTCGAGAAGTACGCGAAGACGACGCGCCGTGGGCAATTTCT
>PVBE010143405.1_pt1 | contig 22160 bp, 14 predicted proteins | sample 1631181 | NCBI WGS metagenome assembly PVBE01 (sample SAMN08397723, study PRJNA350692) | Marine metagenome, whole genome shotgun sequencing project. | isolation source: water | place: Pacific Ocean | collected 2012-04 | reverse complement strand
CTCGTCGGCACCATTCCGACCGAGGCAGTAGTCACCGTAAACGCGACCGGCGGGGGTGCCGACGAATACACTCGCGAAGTTTATTTCGGGCCCAACTTCGGCCCGCCGGTAGAGACCGCCATCGTCGGTCGCGAGACGATCGACGAGATGCCACGGCCGGGGCCGGTTATCGTCGAAGAGTTCGACTCGACCACGGTAGTCCCGCCCGATTGTACGATCGCGCGCGATTCCCACGACAATCTGGTGATCACGCTGGAAGCGGCGAAGAGGGGCAAGGGATGAATACCGCGACGAACATCGACCCTTTCCAGCTGGAAGTGTTGAAGAGCTGCTTCGACACCATCGCCGACGACATCGCCTTGACACTGATGCGGACCTCCTATTCGGGGATCATCAGGGATTCGCTCGATTTCTCGACCGCGATCTGCGACGCGGAGGGTAGGACGCTGGCCCAGGGCGTCTGCACGCCGATGCACTTGGGCTCGTTCTACGACGCCATGCGCCAGATCATCCGCCAGTACGAAGGCCGGATCGAGGAAGGCGATATCTTCATCGCCAACGACCCCTACGCCGCCGAGGGCCAACACCTGCCCGACATCTACATCGTCAAGCCGATCTTCTGGGAAGGCCGGCTCGCCGGTTGGTCGACGACGGTGGCGCACCATTCCGACGTCGGTGGCATCGTCCCGGGCTCGAACGCCCTCGGTGCGGTGGAGATCTACCAGGAAGGGCTGCGACTGCCGGTCCTGAAGTTCGTCGAGGCGGGCAAGCCGAACCAGGCGGTCTGGGACATCATCGCCCTCAACGTGCGGACGCCGGAAAAGGTGATCGGCGATCTGCAGGCGCAGATGGCGGCCTGCACCAGTGGCGAGCGCGAATTCCAGGAGCTGTTCGAGCGTTATGGCCTGGAAACCGTGCTGACCTACGCCGAACACCTGCACGACTACGCCGAGCGTCTGGCCCGGGCCGAAATCGCCGAGATTCCGGACGGCACCTACGAGTTCACCGATCACATCGACGGATTGGGCGAAGCGGGCGAGCCGATCATCCTGAAACTGGCGCTGACGATCGACGGCGACCAGGTAACCGTCGACTGGACCGGCTCCTCCGAGATGATCAAGGGTGGCGTCAACTCGACCTTCCCCTTCACCAAGGCCTGCGCCTATACCGCGCTCAGATCGGTGATGGCGGCGGACGTACCGAATTGCCACGGCTTCACCCGCGCGATCGAGGTCGTGGCGCCCGAGGGCACGGTGGTGCGCCCCGTGCATCCGGGGCCGACGGGCGCGCGCGGCATCACCGGCTACCGGATGATCGACTGCATATTCGGTGCCCTGGCCGAGGCGGTGCCGGACAAGGTCACGGCCGACGGTAGCGGCGGCTCCACCCTGCCGACGATCGGCGGCTACCAGGACGGCAAGGCCTTCGTCTTCTGCGAGACCTTCATGGGCACCTGGGGCGCCGCGCGCGACCACGACGGCGAGGAAGGCGTGCCGCACATGGGCGCCAACCAGACCAACGTGCCGGTGGAGATGATCGAGGCCGAATACCCGATCCGGATCGAGCGCTATGGCTTCGTGCCGGATACTGGCGGCCCCGGAGAATATCGAGGCGGGCTGTCGCTGACCCGGGAATATCGTCTGCTGACCGAGGAGGCGGTCCTGAACGTCCGCTCCGACAAGCGCCGCTATCCGCCACACGGCCTCTTCGGCGGCGGCGAGGGACACCCGTCGATGAACCTGTTGGAGCAGGCGGATGGCATCCGCCAATTGCCGGTGCTGCTGACCGAGCCGGTCTACATGAAGGAAGGCGACGTCTTCCGCCACGTCATGGCCAGCGGCGGCGGCAACGGCGATCCGCTGGCAAGGACACCGGCCCTGGTCTTGGAGGACGTGCTGGAGGAGAAGGTCTCGGTCGCCCACGCGGCCGAAGCCTACGGTGTCGTCATCGCCGAGGGGCCGCCGGTCGAGGTCGATCAAGCGGCGACCACCGCTCTGCGCGCGCGCCTGCGCGGCGAGGACTGAGAAAATCGACTCCGACACCAATTTCTCGTTAGCTTGTGTCAATAAATCGACTCCGACACCAATTTCCCGAATATATGGACTCCGACACCATTTATTCGGCTTAGCGCTCGCCATCGCGGTCTTCTCGGCGTTCGTACCGTTGGCGGTGACGGCGGAGCGGCTTTCCGCCGAGGAGATCCGAACCGCCGTGAGCGGTAACTCGCTGGTCGGCTATTGGCAGAACGCCGAGATCAAGGAACACTTCGGCGCCGACGGCGGCTCCCTCCGTCAGCGAGAGCGCGGCGAATTGGCGGTCGGCCACTGGCATGTCGATGGCGCGCGAGGGCTGCTTTGTTCGTCCTATCCGCGCCTCGAGGAAATGCGCTGCTTCCGCCTCCAGCGCCAGCGCGGCAAGCTGGTGCTGTTCGAGGCCGAAACCGGCTATCCCTGGGTCACGACGCTGGTCGATGGCAACATTCTGGCCGATGTCGGCAAGACGGCGGCGGCGCGTGGATCCGGCACCCACCCGCCCGACGGGAAGCGCACGCACCTGACGCGAGACGATCTCTTCCAAGCCGCCTATGTCGGCGATGGCCCGGTCCACAACGCCCATTTCATGCCCGTCGGCGAGATCGAGCCGGCGCTGCACCGGCTTTCGGGCCGGCTGAGCGTGTCGCCCTTCGCGCTTCTCGGCCGGATGGAACTCGGCTTCGGCTACGAATGGTTTCCGGGCTTCGAGGTTGATTTCTTCAGCCACGACGGCCGCTTGGTGCCGGTGGAACGTGGCCTGATCCTGCCGCGGGACGAAAAATCGGCACTGACGCTGATCCTCTCGCCGGGCCGGGTCTGGTCGGAGCCGGGGGACGACGGCCTCTCCCGCGCCTCCTTCCCTTTCGTGCTGGGCACCACGACCGGCAACGCGGCGCATAACGGGCTCGCCAGTTTTCTCTATGGCGACGGCCAGATCTCCAAACTGCGAATCCAGGTGGTACAGGAAACCGCGCCCGTCTTCTTCGAACTCGACCTCTGGGGCCAGGGTCCGATGCACTATCGGCCAAGCGCGTTGGCCGGTGCCGAAGCGCTTCGCCGCCGCTTCGAGGACGAACTGAAAGAAGCGACCGAGATCCGGCCCTGGGCCGAACTAGCCGCTAAACACGGGCCCGAGAAGCTGGCCGATTTCGCCCCGAATGCGCGCGGCGACGATCCCGCTGTCGCCGGCCTGATCGTAGACGACGTGATCTATGCCATGCCGTGCCGAAGCCGCTTTGGCGACTATCCCTATTGCGCCGAAATGCGCCACGCCGCCGACGGCCTCGGCAAAACGCTCGGTACCGGCCTGGCCCTGCTCTGGCTGGCGCAGAAATACGGTGATTGGGTCTATGATCTCCGGATTCGCGACTATGTCGAGGTGACGGAGCGCCATCGCGGCTGGGACCGGGTCCGCTTCGCCGACGCCCTCGACATGGCGACCGGCATCGGCAACCCGCTCTCGCCCTACCTCCGCGCCGACGAGCACGAAAACGCCCGCGAGAGCCGAAATACGCGCTCGATGGCCGAGAAACTCGCGTGGATTTTCAAGGACGGCGATCTCGCGGCCCGGCCGGGCACGCGCTTTCGCTATCGCTCCAACGACAGCACCGTCCTGTCGGCGGCGATGGACGGCTTTCTGAAGCGCGAGGCGGGCCCCGACGCCCGGCTCTGGGAGATGTTGGGCCGGGAAGTGTTGCGGCCGATCGGGATCCGGCACGCGCCGATGCGAGAGAGCCTGGAGCCGGGCGGTGGGCCAGGCGTGGCGTTGCTTGCCGAGGGCCTCTACCCGACCATCGACGATGTCGCCAAGCTGGCCCAGCTGCTGCACGGCCGCCACCGGGGGCAACAGTTGCTCGACGGCAACACCCTGGCCCGGATCATGGATTTCGAGCGTCGCCAGGGCCTTCCGACCGAGCGGCCTGGCTGGCGCTATCTGAAGTCGTTCTGGCTCTGGCGCTTCGCCTCGGCCGACGGCGCTTGCGAACGCTGGATTCCGGTGCTGTCCGGCGCCGGCGGCCAACTCGTCATGCTGCTGCCGAACGCCATGACGGCGTTCCGCTTCGCCGACGACCGAACGCACCCCGTCGAGGCCATGGCCCACGTCGCCGACCGCCTCCGCCCATTCTGCCCCTGAAGGCGCGGCTATTTCGCCGTCCAGCCGCCGTCCAGAATCAGTTCGGCGCCGTTCATCAGGGAGGAATCCTCCGAGGCCAGGAAGGCGATGCCGCGGGCGATCTCGTCCGGCATTCCCATCCGGCCGATCGGCTGCATCTGGCCGAGCGCCTCCCAGGCTTCCTCGTAGTTCGGGTTGTCGTTCAGCTTCTGCCACTTGTGGGCGACCACGCTCATCATGTCGGTGTTGATGATCCCCGGATGCACCGAGTTGGCGCGAATGTTGTACCCGAGGTGGGCGCATTCCAAGGCCGTCGACTTGGTGAAGAGGCGGACCCCGACCTTGCTCATCGAATAGGCCGCGCTCAGGGGCGAACCGACAATGCCGGCGGTCGAGGAGAGGTTGACGATGGAGCCCGACGGGCCGCCGGCCGGACAGCTTTCGTTCATGATCGGGATCGTATGTTTGGTGCCGAGGAAGACGCCTTCCAGGTTGACGGCCGAGAGCCAGCGCCATTCCTCGAGCGTCGTCTCCTCGATGCTCTTCTCCAGGAAGACACCGGCGTTGTTGACCAGCACGTGCAGGCCACCAAAGCCCGAGGCGGCGTCGCGGACGAGGCGGCGCCAGTCGTCCTCGCTGGTGGCGTCGAGTTCCATGAAGATCGCCTTGTCGCCGGAATCGCGGATTGCCGCCGCCGTCGCCTCGCCCGCCTCCACCAGCAAGTCGGTGACGATGACCATCGCACCTTCCGCCGCCAGGGCCTTCGCGGTCTCGCCGCCGATACCCCGGGCCGCGCCCGAGACGATGGCCGTCCGGCCGTCCAATTTACCCATTTTCCGTTCTCCTGTTGCTCGGTTACCAGAGTGATTTCGACGCGATCTCGGCACCCGCGACCAGCGATTCCAGCTTCGCCCAGGCGATCTCGGGAAAGACGTTCGGATAGCCGGCGAAGGTGGCGAAACCGCAATCGGTCGAGGCGATCACTCGCTCGCGGCCGACCACGTCGGCGTAGTTGCGCAGCCGCTGGGCCACCAGACGCGGGTGCTCGATGAAGTTCGAGGTCGAGTCCACGACGCCCGGCAACAACACCTTATCGTCGGGAAGCGGGACCTCCTGGAAGACCTCCCACTCGTGCGCGTGGCGGGGGTTCGAGGCCTCGACCGAGATCGCCATCGGCCGCGCCCGCAGCACGATATCGATGATATCGGCCAGCGGCACGTCGTGGTGGTGCGGCCCCTCATAGTTGCCCCAGCAGAGGTGCAGGCGCATTTTTTCGGGCGGAATGTCGGCCGTCGCGGTGTTCAAAACCTCGATGTGCAGCGCCGCGACCTCGCGGAACGCCTCGACCGTCGCGTCGCCGTGGACCAGGTGCCGGCCCATCGCGAGGTCCGGGGCATCGATCTGCAGCAGGAATCCAGCATCGACGATGGCCTTGTATTCGGCCCCCAACACCACTGCCAAGGCCTCCAGGTAGGCTTGCTGGCTGGGATAGTACTCGTTGCCGAGGAAGACGCTGACGACGCCCGGCGAGGCCGCGTTCATGAAAGCCTCGCCCGGGGGGTGGGCGGTGATCGCAGCCTGAAAGTTGGCCAAGTCACGGCGCAACGGCTCGCCGTCCCGTAGCGTGATCGGCGCCTGGCAGACCGGGCCGCTGACGGTCGGCACGGTGCCGCCGATCTTCACGAGATGTCGGCCGAACTCGCGATAGTCCAACAGGTCCTTGGCGGCGCGATACTTGCCCTCGCCGCCGAAGCCGTCGTAGCGGTCCTTGACGTAGGTGGCGTAGCTGATCTTGCTCATCTCGCCGTCGCTGACGACGTCGATGCCGAGCCCGACCTGACGCCGGACCACGGCATCGACGGCCTCGGCGATCTCGCTCTCGAAAGCGTCCGTGTCGATCGTCTCGCCGCCCTCGCGCGCCATCAATTGCTCGCGCAACGCTTCCGGACGGGGCAGGCTGCCGACGTGGGTGGTGACTATCCGGTCGCCGCTGAGTTTCATCGCCTCTCGTCTCCTTGCTGGGCGCCTTGTCCCGGTCGCCGCTATAACTCTAGGATGACGCCGGCGGCATGGCGACGGCAAGAGGACAGAATATGAACGAGTTAGTGCGGCTCGAGCTCGTCCGCGAAAGTCTGGTGGCGGTGGTCAACGAGATGCGGGCCAACATCATCCATGCCTCCTATTCCTCGATCATCTACGAAGGGCACGATTTCTCCTGCGCCCTGATGAGCGCCGACGGCCGCCAGGTGGCGCAGTCGCTGGACGACCACCCCTTGCACATCTTCCCCGTGCCCTATTCGACCCGCGAGGTGGTCAAGGCCTTCGAGGGCGACATCCACCCGGGCGACATCTTCCTGCACAACGACCCCTACACCGGCGGCACCCATTTGAACGACGTGTTGATGCTCTACCCGGTCTTTCACAGCGACCGGCTGGTGATGTTCGCCGCCGCCCGCTGCCACTGGGGCGATGTCGGCGGCATGACGCCCGGCAGCCTGTCGGGCCGGGTCAACGAGATCATCCAGGAAGGTCTCCGCATCGCGCCGACGCGGATCTGCGAAAAAGGCCATATGAACGAGGCCTTCCTCAGCCTGATTTTCAACAACATGCGCACCCCCGCCGAGCGCCGGGGCGACTTCAACACCATGCTCGGTACCTGCCGCAAGGCGTCGGAACATATCGAGCGGCTGTTCCAGCGCTTCGGCGAGGGCCTGCTCGACGACGTCGAGGCCTTGTTCGCCAAGTCGGAGGCGGTGATGCGGAGCGGGATCCAGGGCTGTCCCGACGGCGTCTACCTGGCGGAAGGCTATATCGAGAGCGACGGCCACAACCCGGAGCCGCTGGCGGTCCGCCTCGAGCTGACCATCGAGGGCGAGCGGATTACGGCCGATTTCACCGGCTCCTCGGCGCAGACCAACGGCCCGACCAACGTCGGCCCGGCGATGGCGATGAACGCCGTCGGCACCATCGTCAAATCCTTCCTCGATCCGAAGACGCCGATCAACCATGGCTCCTTCGTGCCGATCACCGTGATCGCGCCGGAGCGGAGCTTCATCAACGCCCGCGACCCGGCTCCCTGCGGCGGCATGGTCGAGTGCAAGGCCTTGATGGATTCGGTGGTCGCCGCGGCGATCGGGCAAGCGGTGCCGGAGATGATGATCGGCGACAACAAGGGCGGCGGCAATCACGTCTATATCTCAGGCCCCAACGAGGACCGGGACGGCATCTACCTCTTCTACGAATGGCCCGCCGGCGGCACCGGCGCCACGCGCGGCCTCGACGGCAACAATGCCCAGCGCTATTTCACCGAGGGCGATTTCAACTCGATCAACTCGGCCGAGGTGCTGGAGAGCGGCTTTCCGCTCCGCGTCGAGCGCTGCGAGCTGCGCCAGGGCGGCTGCGGCGACGGCCGCCAGCGCGGCGGCTTCGGCATTCGCCGCGAGGTCCGAATCCTGGGCCAGCGTGCGATGCTTTCGGTGTTGTCGGAGAAGAACATCATCCCACCCTACGGCGTCGATGGCGGCGGCGACGGCGAGGCCAACCGCTACACGGTGGTCCGCGGCGACGAGATGATCGAGCCCTCGCCGGTGCCGGGCAAGGTCTCGGGCTTTCCCTTGCACAGAGGCGATATCGTCCGGATCGAGACCTCGGGCGGCGGCGGCCACGGCGACCCGCTTCGCCGCGACCCCGAAAAGGTCCGGCTCGACGTCCGGCGCGACTACCTGACCGCCGAAGCGGCGCGCCACCGCTATGGCGTGATCCTGACCAGAGGTGGCGAGATCGACGAGGTGGCGAGCGCGGCCTTGCGGGAATCGCTCGCCGCCGACCGCCAGCAAGTCCGTCTCGGCGGTGCCAACGAGGAACTCTTCGACGGCGCCAAACGGCGGCTTCGGCTGTCGGACGGCGCCGCCCGCCGGCTCGGCGTCGGGGACGGCGATTTCGTCGAGCTGTCGAGCGGTCGTGGCGTCACGCTCAGGGGTTGGGCCGCGATCGACGAAGCCACCGACGACGACACCGTCACCGTCGGGCCTTCGGGATTGCAAATGTTGGGGCTGGAAGCCGGTGCCACGGTCGAGCTGCGCGCCGTTCGCTCCGGACCGGAGGGCTGAGCGGTCATGGCGAGCGGACCCGAGGCGACCGGCCGCTATCTCGTCGGCATCGATGTCGGCGGCACCTTCACCGACTTGCTCTGCTACGAGCCGGCGACCCGGCGGCTGTCGTCGGCCAAGGTGCCCTCGATACCGGACAGCCAGTGGCACGGCGTTCTCGACGCCCTGGCGGCGCTCGGCATCGAACTCGCCGGGATCGACGCCTTCGTCCACGGCACCACGATCGCGACCAACGCGCTGTTGGAGCGCAAGGGCGCCAAGACCGGCCTGGTCACCACCGAGGGCTTTCGCGACGCGCTCGAAATCGGCCGGACCCGGCGCCTGGTCGGCGGCCTGTTCGATATCCGCTTCCAGCGGACGCCGCCGGTGGTGAGCCGTGAATTGCGTCTCGAGGTGCCGGAGCGGATCGCGGCGGACGGCGAAGTGCTGGCCGGCCTAAATGAGTTTGATTTTTCCGGGATCGCCGAGCGCTTCCGTGCCGAGGGCGTGGAAACGCTCGCCGTCTGCTTCCTGAACGCCTATGTCAACGACGCCAACGAGCGTCTCGCGGGGGAGCGGCTAGCCGAGCTGTTGCCCGATTTGCCGATCTCGCAATCGGCGGCGGTGGTGCGCGAGCGCAGCGAATACGAGCGCTTCTCGACCGCGGTGCTGAACGCCTATCTGACGCCCACGGTGCGCCGCTATCTCGCCACCCTGAGCGCCGAGTTGGAAGCCAAGGGGATCACCGCACCGGTCAGCATCATGGGCTCGAACGGCGGCGCCATGACGCTGGCGCAGGCGGGCGATTTCGTGGTCGGCACCTTTCTGTCAGGGCCCGTCGGCGGTGTCATCGGCGCCTTGCGGATCGCCGAGACGATGGCTATCGCCGACTGCATCACCTTCGACATGGGCGGTACCAGCACCGATGTCGCGCTCTTCCAGGACTTGGCACCGAGGATCCGCCACGCCAACCAGTTGGACGCCTTTCCCCTGCAGGTGCCGCAACTCGACATCCACACGATCGGCGCCGGCGGCGGCTCGATCGTGCAGCGCCAGATCGACGGCACCCTCGAGGTCGGGCCCGAAAGCGCCGGCGCGGTGCCGGGGCCGGCCTGCTATGGCCGCGGCGGCGAGGTGCCGACCATCTCGGACGCCAACCTGCTGTTGGGGCGCCTGACCGCGACACGCAGCTTGAGCGGCGGCCTGAAGTTATCCGTAGCGGCTGCCGAGAGCGCCTTTCGTCGGTTGTCAGGCGATGCGAGCGGGGACGATCTCGTCCTCTTGGCCGACGGCGCGGTGCAGTTGGCGGTGACCAAGATGGCGGGCGCGGTGCGCGAGGTGTCGGTGCACCGCGGCTTCGATCCGAGGGCTTTCACGCTGGTCGGCTTCGGCGGCGCCGGGCCGATGCATGTCCTGATGGTGGCGGAAGAGCTGGCGATCCCCCGGGCGCTGATCCCGCGTCTGCCGGGGCATCTTTCGGCCTTGGGACAGCTGCTGGCCGACTATCGGCGGGATTCGGTCCGGGCCTGGGGCGGCCGGCTCGCCACCCTCGACCTCGACGAGATGCGCGGCGAGGCGGCGGCGATGCGCGACGCGGCGGCGGCGCGCCTGATCGCCGACGACATTCCTCCGCAGCGCCACCGGCACGACTTCACCGTCGATATGCGCTATGCCGGCCAGTCCTTCACGCTGGCCGTGCCCTGGGACGAGGCGGCGGCGAACTGGGCCCCTTTGCGCCAGGCCTTCGATGCCCGCCACGAGGCCACCTTTGGCTTTGCCGACCCGTCGAACGAGGTCGAGATCGTCACCCTTCGCCTGGTCTCCATCGGCGCCACCGAGAAGCCCGAGGTCGGCCTCGCCCTGACGCCTGTCGGCGAGCCGTTGATCGAGACGCGCGCCGTTTGGTTCGGCGGTCATTTCGCCGATTGCCCGGTCTTGGACCGTGCCGCGCTCCCCGTCGATTTCGCCTTCACCGGCCCGGCTATCGTCGAGGAAGCCGGCGGCACCACCGTGGTGCCACCGGGTTGGAATGTTCGGGTGCATGATTCCGGCGCCCTCGATTGCCGCATCGGCGAGCCGGCTTGAGTTCTGCCGCCGATCCCAGGCGGCTCGCCATCGGCGTCCTTGCCGCCCTCTTCGCCACCATCGTCTGGGGCGGCTGGTTTCCGATCTCGCGGCAGGCGGTAACCAGCTCGCTGACGCCGGGCGACATCGCGCTGCTGCGCTTCGTCGTCGCCGGCACGATCTTGGTCCCAGTGGTCTTCCGCCACGGCCTGAAAGCCGGCCGGGCCGGCTGGTGGGGGGCGATCGGACTTTTTCTCACCGTCGGCGCGCCCTACCCCTATCTGCTGGCGGTGGGCCTCGAGTTCGCGCCCGCCTCCCACGTCGCGATCTTCGTGCCGGGGGTATTCCCGAGCCTGACCTTCCTCGCCGGCGTGGTGCTGTTCCGCGACGCCATCGGTCGCCGACAGCTGCTCGGTCTCTCGCTCACCATCGTGGCGGTGGCGCTGATCGCCTGGACGGTGCTCGAGGTCGAGGGCATCGGCCGCCTGCAGGGTTATCTGATCTTCTTGCTCTGCGCTCTGATGTGGACCGGATTCACCTTGATCGTCCGCTACGCCGAGATCGGCGCCATTCACGCCACCGCCATCATCGGCGTCCTCTCGATGCTGATCTATTTGCCGCCCTATCTCGTCTGGGGCGAGTCTCGGTTGCCGGAGCTGCCGCTCGGCCAGCTGCTATTTCAGCTTACCTATCACGGGCTCTTGGGTGGCTTTCTGTCGATGTTCTTCTACAGCTTCTCGGTCAACGTACTCGGCGCCGGGCGGGCCGCGATTTTCGGTTCGCTGGTGCCGTGCTTCGCCGCGATCCTGGCAGTGCCGATCCTCGGCGAGAGCATCGGCTGGCGCGAGATCTGGGCGATCGTCGCCGCCGTCGCCGGCATCGCCCTGGTCACCGGCGCCCGCCTGCCCGGCGGAACCGCTCGCCGCTAACGTTCAGCCTCGATCGCCTCGCGCAGGACCTCCAGTTCCAGCCATTCCTCCTCGGCCGCGGCCAGTGCCGTCCGGGCCTCGACCAGCCGCGCCGCCTTGGCGTCGAACGCCGCGGCATCGCGGGCATAGAGTTCCGGCTCGGCCAACGCCGCTTCCAAGTTCTCGATCTCCGCTTCCAGCGCCGCTATCCGGCCCGGCAGTTGCTCCAGCGCGCGGCTCTCCTTGTAGCCGAGACGCTGGCCTGTGTTGCCGCGACGTTGTTTTGCCTGGCGCTTGGGGCGCTCGGTAGCCGGACTAGGGCTTGGCCTCGCTTGGCGTTGCGCCAAATAATCGGTGTAGCCGCCAGGATACTCGATCGCTCCGCCATCACCTTCGAGGGCGATCGTCGAGGTGGCGACGCGGTCGATGAAATCGCGGTCGTGGCTAACCAGCAGCACGGTACCGTCGAACTCCGCCAGCATCTCCTGCAAGAGATCGAGGGTCTCGATGTCCAGATCGTTGGTCGGCTCGTCGAGGACCAGGAGATTGGCCGGCCGGGCCAGGATTTGGGCCAGTAGCAGGCGGTTTCGCTCGCCGCCGGAAAGGCTGGAGACCGGGCTTCGGGCCTGGCGCTCCTCGAAGAGGAAGTCCTTGAGGTAGGAGACGACGTGGCGCGGGCGACCCTGCACCATCAACTGATCGCCACTGCGCTCGGTCAAGGTGTCCCAGAGTGATTCCTCTGGATCGAGAGCGGCGCGCTCCTGGTCGAAATAGGCCCGTTCCAGATTGGCGCCGAGCCGGACCCGGCCGCGATCGGGTGCCAGCTCGCCGATCAAGAGGCGCAACAGCGTGGTCTTGCCGGCGCCGTTCGGACCAATGATCGCGACCCGGTCGCCGCGCATGATACGGGTCGAGAAAGTGGTGACGATTTGGCGCTCGCCGAAGCGCTTCTCGATCGCCTCCGCCTCGATCACCAGCCGGCCGGAAAGTGGTCCGGCCGTCGCCGCCAGCTTGGCCTGGCCGGTGCGGGCGATTTGGGCCGCGCGCTCCTGGCGCAGCGCCTGCAATCGCCGCAATCGGCCCTGATTGCGCTTGCGCCTGGCGGTGATGCCCTGGTGCGACCAGCGGGTCTCCTCTTGAATCAACCGGTCGAGCTTGTGGCGTTCCTCCGCCTCGCGGGCCAGCGTCTCCTCCGCCCAGGTCTCGAAGTGCTCGAAGCCTTGCTCCAGGCGCCGCAGCCCGCCCCGGTCGAGCCAGAGAATGGTACGGCAGAGCCGGCTCAAAAGCGCTCGGTCGTGGCTCACCAGAATGACGCCGCCCCGAAACCCCTCCAGCGTCGTCTCCAGCCATTCGATGGCCGGCAGGTCCAGATGGTTGGTCGGCTCGTCGAGCAGCAGGAGATCCGGCTCGCTGACCAGGGCACGGGCGATCGCGGCACGGCGCAGCTCGCCGCCGGACAGTGTCTCCGGCGCGCGGGCGCCGTCGAGGCGCGCCGCGTCGAGCCACTTGGCGACCCGGTGATCACCAGCCTCGCCATCCTCGCCGAGTGCCTGGGCGACATAGTCCCGAACGGTCTCGAAGCCGGCCGCGTCCGGCGACTGCGCCAGATAGGCGACACGGCAGCCGGGCTCCAGATAGCGCTCGCCGGCGTCGGCCTCGAGCAGACCGGCTGCGAGCTTCAGCAGCGTCGACTTACCGGAACCGTTGCGACCGACCAGCGCCACCCGCTCGCCCTTGGAGAGCGTCATCCCCAAGCCCTCGAAAAGCGGCCGGCCGCCAAAACCGATGGCGAGATCGCGAAGCAACAATTGTGGCGGCATACCGGTACTCGACTTAGTCAGACGGATTTTCGGCGGCGTCTTCGGCTGCCGGTGGCAGACGCGGCGGAAAGACGTAGCGGCGATAGAAGTATCCGACCCCGACCAGAACCAGGCCCAGGCCGATGAACGAAAGGGCACGGTAGATGCCGGTCAAGGTCGACATATCGAAGAGAAAGACCTTGAACACCGTGACCATGAAGACGCCGAGCGAGGCATAGCGCAACGCGATATAGCTGCGCCAGATGGCGAGCGCCAACAATACCGCGGCGAAGACCAGCCAGGCCACCGAATAGGCGTACCATTCGGCGTCGCTGGTCCAGCCATGGCCGAGACGGCTGCCCTGAAAGGCGCGCCGAACCTCGAGCGACAGCTCGACGAAAGGCAGCACCAGCGCCAGGACGCCGGCGATCCGGGCGATCCAGGGATGTTCCAGCCTGCGGGCATGACGCAGAAAGAGAACGGCGAAGACCGCCGGCACGCCGTAGGCCAGTGCCAGCATATTGAGAACCGGCCAGGCGCCCACCGGGTCGTCGGTGAAATAGGGATTGTCGGCGAAGAGTTGCAGCAGCACGATCTGGCCGGTCGCCATGCCGGCCAGGATGCGCCAGCCCCAGACTGGGACGGCACGACCGGTGATATCGTGGCGGCGGTAGAGGCCATAGGCGATGGCGAGCCAGGCGATCGTGTTGAGCGCCTGCTCCTGCAGCGGATAACCCGGGATGGCGAGCGGCCCACCGGTGATCAGGTGGCGGATCTCGAGGCTGATCAGCAGCACCATGAAGACCAAGGTGCCGGCCTCGAGGACGGTGACGGTGGCGTCGTCCTGGCGGGCGCGAAAGAGGCGGGCAGCGAAATAGAAGGCCAACGCCGGCAGGCCATAGCCATAAAGCAACCAGTTGAGGCCCGGGAAGCCCCCCATCGGATAGTCGAGGATCAGCGGATTGAGCGCCAATCGGACCAGGATCAAAGCCGCCAGAAGAATCGCGGCGCGCCTGAGCGCCGGCAACCGCAAGCGCCCCTCGATCCAGGCCATCGCCGGCAGTTCCAGCGCCAACGCCACCGTCAGCCAGGCGTTTTCCAGCGCCGTGGTAGCGGCGAGGCCCAGGCCAGCGACGACGCCGATCGCATAAACGCCCAACGCTCCCGTCATCCCGGCGGTATTGCGATAGCGCGCCACCCGCTCGGCCGCGACGACGAGCAGCGCCGCCAGCGCCAGCGCCACCAGCGTCCAGGCGAGGTCGACTTCGAAGCGCTTGACACGCCAGAAGGCGAGTGCGAACAGGACCAGGGGCGTCGCCGCCGAAAGCGCGGCCCAGAGCGCCGGCCGGTAAGCGCCCCAAAGCGCCGCGAAGCCACCGATGGCGAAAATCCCCGCGAATACGGTACTGGCGGCCACGAAGATCACCAGCTCGGGCGGCAGCACCGGCCCCTCCACCAGGCCGAAGCCATGGCCATCCAGGACCCACATCGCCGCCCGAGGAGTGACGATCGCCGGCAGGTGCCAAAGCGCCACCACCGCCGCCACCATAATGGCAGCGACGATAGCGATGGCGTCGAACACGGCCTCGCGCCGGGCGATTCCCAGCATCGCCCCGGCGGCGAGCCCTGCGAAGACCAGCGAGGGCACGCCGTAGCGGTCCATTCGTACGAGCATCACCATCAATATGGCGACGGCAACCAGCACCACCCAGGCGGTCCGTTCCGGGTGCGGCAAGGCACGAAGCCGAAAGATCCCCGGCAGCGTCGCCGGCGGCGTGCCCGAGCCGAAGCGGACGAAAACGAACAACGCAGCCAGCACCAGCAGATAGGCACCGACGAAATAAACGTCGCCCGGCGCCCAAACGAAAGCAAACCAGACGAGCGGCCACAGCACCGCGCCCGCCGCCGTGCACCAGCCGAGCCACCACCAGCCCATATAACGCAGGCTGGCCAACGCGCCGGCGACCAGGATCGCCAGATAAGGGAACAGCACCTCGGGATGCGGCGTGCCGGTGGAGACGATCGCCGGCGTCGCGAAGGCACCGACGATGCCCAGCAACGCCACGAAGGCGCCTTGCAGCAACGACAAACCGACCGCCGCCACGGCGATCAGGGCCAACAACACGAATGCCACCGTCGGCGCCAGCATGTCGTAGAGCGCATAGGCGGCGTAGACGCTGGCGAATAGGGTCGCGACGCCCGCCGAGGTCAGGGCCGGCGGCACGTACGAGGGCGAGATCTGGGCCAGTGCCCGCTCCAACGGGCGGCGGCGCAGCCACTCGCCACCGGCGACCAGCGCCAGGCCCATCGCCAGCCCCGCCAGCACCCGGAAGATTGGCCCGAGCCAACCCTGGTCGATCGAGTACTTGACCAGGAAGAAGCCGCCGAGCGCCAGCGTCACCGCGCCCAGCCATACCAACCAGCGCGAGGTGAACGCCTCTTCCCAAGCCGTGTCGCGCCTGACCGTCGACGGCGCCACGGCGGCGGGTGGCGGCGGCACGGTTATCGGTTCCTGCTCGGACTCGGGTTCCGGCTCGGGCTCGGGCTCGGGTTCCGGCTCGGGTTCGGGCTCCACGGAGGCGATATCGGGCTGGCGCAAGCCGGCGACAATGCTGGCCAACCCAGCCAGGCGCGCTTCCAGCAGCCGCATCTCCCGCTGCAAATCGCCCGCTTTGCGAAACGCCACGAAAGCGACGACGGCACCGGCGATGACGAAGATCGCCAGCAGGAACGGCAGAAGAATCAAGGCTTCAAGACCGTGCACGCGTCGCCCCCGACAAATGGGTCCTGGCCCGGATCATACGCCAAATCTCGTCCGGCGGCATTTCATTGGCGCCACCGCGCCGATCAGGTGGCCTGCTCCTTGGTCTCGAGGAAGCGGATCTCGGGCCAACTTTCTTGGGCGTCCTGAAGATGCCAGGCGTTTCGCGCCAGGAAGACGGGGCTGCCGTCGTAATCCGCCGCCAAGCTGGCTTGGTTGGCGTTGGCGAAGGCCTTCAGCCCAGCCGTGTCTTCGGCCTCGACCCAACGCGCGGTCATAAGCGTCGTCGGTTGGAAGTGAACCGGGACGTCATATTCGCTTCGGATCCGGTCCGAGAGCACGTCGAACTGCAAGGCACCGACGGCGCCAACGATCCATTCGGTGCCGGTCTGGCGCTTGAAGGCGCGCGCGGCACCCTCTTCCGATAGCTGCAGGAGCGCTCGCTCCAAATGCTTGGCGCGCATCGGGTCGTCGGGCCGGACCGACTGCAGCAACTCCGGCGCGAAACTGGGAATCCCGATGAAGCGCAGCGTTTCACCCTCGGTCAAGGCGTCGCCGATCCTGAGATTGCCGTGGTTGGGGATGCCGATAACATCGCCCGGAAACGCTTCCTCCGCCAACTCGCGCTCCTGGGCCAGGAAAAGGACGGGGTTGTGCACGGCGAGAGTCTTGCCGCTGCGCACATGGCGCAGTTTCATGCCGCGCTTGAAATGGCCCGAACAGATCCGAACGAAGGCCAGCCGGTCGCGATGCTTGGGATCCATATTGGCCTGAATCTTGAAAACGAAGCCGGTGACCTTGTCCTCGTCGGGCGCCACGGTACGCGTGGCGGTCGACTGTGGCGTCGGCGACGGTGCCAAATCGACCAGGCCTTGCAACAGTTCGGTAACGCCGAAATTGTTCAGGGCACTGCCGAAGAAGACCGGCGTCATGTGGCCTTCGCGGTACGATTGCAGCGAGAATTCGGGACAAAGGCCGCGCGCCATCTCCACTTCCTCGCGAAGCTGTGCGACCTGCACGGCCGGCAGGGCCGCGTCGAGGGCGGGGTCGTCCAGCCCCTCGCAAGCCAGCCCGGCGCTCGGCCTGCCGCCATTGCTTTTCTCCAGCAGCATCAGGCGGTCGTGGCGCAGGTCGTAACAGCCCTTGAACTGGCGGCCCATGCCGATCGGCCAGCTCGCCGGCGTCACGTCGAGGGCCAGGGTCTGTTCGATCTCGTCCAACAGGTCGAAGGGCTCTCGGCCGTCTCGGTCGAGCTTGTTGATGAAGGTGATGATGGGCACGTCGCGCAAGCGACAGACCTCGAACAGCTTGCGCGTTTGGTTCTCGATGCCCCTGGCCGCATCAATGATCATGACGGCTGAATCGACCGCCGTCAGGGTACGGTAGGTGTCTTCGCTGAAGTCCTCGTGGCCGGGCGTGTCGAGCAGGTTGAAGGTATGGTTCCGGTAATCGAAGGTCATCACCGAGGCGCTGACGGAGATGCCGCGCTCGCGTTCCACCTTCAGCCAATCGGAATGGGCACGGCGACGCTCGCCCCTGGCCTTGACGGCGCCGGCCAGTTCGATCGCGCCGCCGAACAACAACAGCTTCTCGGTCAGCGTGGTCTTGCCGGCATCGGGGTGCGAAATGATGGCGAAGGTTCGCCGCCGGCCGATGGCTTCGCTGAAGGTGGGCATGGTCTCTCCGGTTCCGATACCGCCGGGCGCATGTTGGCGCCGATCGGCCGTGCCGGTCGTCGTCGAAGGTTGTGGGCGAATACGGGCGCCTACATATCACCGACCGGGTCGTCGGTCACGTGGTTTGGCGCTGGATCCCGTCTCGACGTCGCCTAGCCACGTCGGCTGAAGCGCTTGTCGGCATCCTTGCTGGCTTCGCGGTCCCAGCGATGGTCGTCCTTGGCCGTCATCCGCCGTCCGGTCCACAGAACGACCAGATAGACGGCGAAGGTCAAAATTGGGGGTAAGGCGAAGAGCAGCATATATGCCGTCATCTCTTCGCCGTTGAGGTGCAACGAAAAGCCCTTGGTCTCGCCATATGCGAAGAATCCGATGGCCACGATCCAGCCCACGGCGCCGGCCAGCCACAGCCAAAATAGGCCTCTTTCCCATTCGACGATCATAACTCACGCCCCGCTCGATGGATCTATCGTGGCACCCTCAACCGATATCTCGCATCCCTCGCCGCAGGCTATCGATTCCGCGTTGCAACGTCGGCCTTATATATCGTCTGTTCGAGGCCGGAGGCAAACTCGCATATCACAGCCACTGGTCCAACCCTACCGCACATCGCTATCCGACAGCAGGGCCGACCATAGCATGAAACAGTCTCGAATTGCAGCGCCGAAGGCGCCCGAGGTTGACGGCGAAGCGGAATTCGCGCCTAGATTTCCCGACCGATACGAAATCTGTGTGACGACGAAGGGAGGGCGAGATGTCGAATAGGGCGAATGAGCGGATCGTATACCACAATGGCGCGTTCGTGCCCGAGCGCGAGGCTTTGATTCCCTTTCGAGATCGGAGTTTTCGCCTCGGCGACGGCGTCTTCGACATGACCCGCACCTTTCAAGGCCGCCTGTTCCGGTTGGAGGAGCACGTCGCACGGCTCTATGCGTCACTTCGTTATGCCCGAATCGACTCCGGCCTGACGCCGGAGGAGATGGTCGACATCACCCGGCAAGTGCTGGAACGTAATCGCCATTTGTTGGATCCGAGCGAGGACTATTGGGTCGGTCAGCGGCTCAGCCGCGGTGTCGACACGGTCGGTGACGAAGGCTGGGAAAATGCGGACGGCCCGACGATCATCGTCGACTGCACGCCGCTGCCGCTGAAGGCGCGGGCCCGGCTCTTCCGCGATGGAGCCGACGTCGTCGTGCCCTCGGTCCGCCGGGTCTCGCCCTCGGCGCTGACGCCCCGGGCCAAGAGCCACAACTACCTCAACCTCATCATGGCCGATCTCGAGGTCAAAGCGCAGAACCCGGATGCCTGGGCCATTCTGCTGGACGAGAACGGCAATCTCTCCGAAGGCATGGGCTCCAACTTCTTTCTGGTCAAGGATGGTGCCTTGCTGACCCCGAGAGAGCATTTCGTGTTGCCGGGAATCAGCCGCCTGACGGTGATGGAATTGGCCGAGGAGATGGGTGTTCAGGTCAAGGAGGCGGACATCGACCTCTACGACGCCTATACCTCGGAGGAGGCGTTCTTGACCTCGACCAGCCTCTGCATCTGTCCGGTCCGCGCCGTCAACGGCGCCGAAATCGGCGACGGTGCCGTGCCGGGACCGATAACCCGTCGCCTGACCGAGGCCTATGTCAGCCTGGTCGATTGCGATTTCGTGCGCCAATACCTCGACAGGCTGGAATAAGGCCGACAGCCATCACAACCGCTCCGCCGGGGGCACGATGTCGGTGACGAGGTCGCGGATCAGGTCCTTGTTCGCCAAGGGCTCGACCAACATCTCGTCTTCCCGAAGCCGTGCCATGCAGGCATAGACGACCTTGCCGTCGACCAGCATGAGACATTCCTTGCAGGCGTTGGCGTTGATGCAGGAATAGCGCACCGCCAGCGTCGCATCGCGGTTGGCGCGCAGCCAGCGCAGCCCATCCAGAAGCGACTGCCCGGCCTCGAACGGCACCTCGTAGTCTTGAAAGCGGGGCGGCTCGCCCACCCCACCGCGACGAACCCGAAGGCGGGCGGTCTTGGAAGCCTTCGCCATCATGCCACCTCGGGACGCAGCGGCGCGCGGTCGAGCCGGAGCCCGCCCGCCTCGAGGCGAAGCCACTGGTTTCGGGTCCAATCGGGATCGCTCTCGGGAAAATCCTCACGCTGATGCGCGCCTCGGCTCTCCCGTCGGGCCAGAGCCGCCGTCGTGATGGCTTCGGCAATCAGGCTCATGTTGTCGAGGTCGAACCAATCGGCCAACGCCGGGTCGAGACCGCTGGCCGGCTCGGGTCTGATCTCGGGCAGGCTTTCGCGAATCTCCCTAATTCGAGCGAGGCCATGGGCGAGCTTGGCCTCGGTCCGAAACGGGCCGACATCGCGATCCATCAACGCCTGCAGCTCGGCGATCAGCGCCGTCGCGCCGCCGCCGTTCGAGTTCGATGCCGCAGTACCGGGATCGAGACGCGCCAGCGCCGACACCGCCGCGGCCGCCTTCCAAGCAGGCGGCCCGGGCCCGACCCGCTCGCCGGCGAAACGACCTGCGCGCTCGCCGAAGACGAAGGCCTCGGTGACGCCGTTGCCGGAAAGGCGGTTGGCGCCGCTCGGCCCGCCGACGACCTCGCCGGCGGCATAGAGGCCCGGGACTTCCGTCTCCATGCGCTCGTCGACCATGACACCGCCCATATGATAATGCGCGATCGGCGCCACTTCGATCGGCCGCCGGGTCAGATCGATATCGTTCGCGGCCAGACGGTCGATCACCGGTCCGAAAGCGTGGCGCAGGTCGGCCTCGGGTACATGCTCGAAGCTGAGGTAGGCGCCGCCGTGGGGCGAGCCGCGGCCGGCCTCCACCTCTTTCAGAATGGCATAGGTGGCGACGTCGCGCGTGGCCCGGTAGCGACCGTCCTCGGCGACGCCGTAGTCCTGGGTGAACTCCCGGCCCTCGCCGTTCAGCAGCCGGCCACCGAGCTTATAGCGGAAAGGGTCCCACATGATCGGATCCATGCCGATCAGGCGCGGCGCCAGGTGGCCGATCGGAAAGAATTGCACGAACTCCATGTCGACCAACCGAGCCCCGGCGCGGAGCGCCACCGCATGGCCATCGCCACCCATGTTCGCCGAGGCGCTGTTGCGCCCATAGAGGCGGGTCAGGCCGCCGGTGGCCAGTATCGTCGCCTTGGCGGCGATGGTGACGCTTCCGCCGCTCGGCGAATGGCGGGCGACGACCCCGATCGCGCGACCGCCATCGACGACGACGTCGGTGACGGCGAGATCGCTGACCCGGCGGATCCGATCGTAGCGGTTGACCTGGTTGCGCAAGGCGCGCGAGACCGCCGGGCCGGTATTGAGGAAGTCGACATAGACGCAACGGCTAACGGAGTGACCGGGTGCGGTCACTTGGCGGATTCGGTTTCCGTCGTGGGCCCAACCGACGTTCCAGTCCGCCATCTCGAGGATTCGGGCCGGCGCGTCGTGACAGAGGGTCCGCGCCAGCGCCTCGTCGGAGAGACCGCGCCCTGCCGCCAGCGTATCCGCCAAGTGGCGGTCGGGATGGTCCGGCTCCTCGTGCCCGATTGCCGCCGCGACGGTCATCTGCGCCATCACGGTAGCGCCGGAGCGGCCGACCAGGCTGCGGTCGAGCAGAATGACCTCGGCCCCGGCACGGGCCGCGGCGATGGCGGCATACATGCCGGCCCCGCCGGCACCGACGACCAGCACGTCGGTCTCCAGGTGTCGATCGGCGCTAGCGGACATTGCGTGGCTCGGGTTTCGACATAAGATGGCAGTTCCTTGCGGGCAACAAAAATATGGCTGTTTTCTCCTGATTTTGGACTTGCCCCGAGACGGCGCGGTGCGCATGAGACGCACGGCTCAGTGTGACATCTAGCACATGTCGTGATCCTCCTTGAGCAACTTCTCCTTCTGGCCGAGGCGCCGAAGGGTTTCATCCTGATGGCCTTCCAGAACGGCTAGCGTCAAACCGTCTCGGCCCCGCGGACACGGCAAACCCATCTGACAAGCACCGCCATGTCGGTCACGACGGCAGAGACTGCCGCTACAATATATACTATTCCGAGAGCACCTGTCGCAAATTCATATCTTTTTAAAATTTTTTTTGAGAGGATTTTTTGAAGTTCCGATCATCAAAAATGGCGGATTTCTGTGATCGATTTCAGACAGAATAAGCTGTTTAAACACAGCACACAAGTCTTGGTAGTATGGCAATTCGAGTGGGTTGACAAAAATGCCGAAAACCGCATTTTGGAGTCATGGGTCGTAAACTCACAGGCAAACAACTTTGCGAAAGACATCCCGAGCTAAACGAGGGATCGCTGCGAAATTGGAGATGGCTTAAATCTGGACCTCCATATTATAAATTGCAGCCTGGAAAATCAGGCAAGGTAATTTACGACGAAGATGAGATTGCAGAATGGATCCAAAATCAGAGAGTGGAGACATGATGCCATGACCAAAAGAGAGAACGAGGAATTCGATAAGTTCTTTTGACATTGTCTAGCGTATTGATCGGAGTCCCTGCCGTGTGCAGGAGGCTTGGCGGGGGTGGCGTGCCCCCCGAAAACTGATCCAGATTGAATGTTAGATTTGGATCGCTTTGATGGAGGGCGATATGGCGACGAAGAAGCACACGGTTGAGCAGATCATCGGCAAGCTACGCGAGGCGGAGGTTCGGCTGAGCCAGGTAGAGACGGTGGCACAGGTCAGCCGGTTCCTGGGCG
>PVBE011710663.1_pt1 | contig 22162 bp, 15 predicted proteins | sample 1631181 | NCBI WGS metagenome assembly PVBE01 (sample SAMN08397723, study PRJNA350692) | Marine metagenome, whole genome shotgun sequencing project. | isolation source: water | place: Pacific Ocean | collected 2012-04 | reverse complement strand
CTGCCGCGCCCGCCGCGTCGAGGCCGACGGGGTCACCCTGGAGTTCGCCGTGCGAGACACGGGCATCGGCATGTCCGAGGCGGACCTGGCCCGGCTCTTCTCCCCCTTCACCCAGGCCGACTCGTCCACCACGCGCCAGTACGGCGGCACCGGGCTCGGGCTGTCCATCAGCCGCCAGCTCGTTGAGCTCATGGGCGGCACCCTGGAGGTGGAGAGCCGCCCGCAGGAGGGCACCACCTTCTCCTTCACCGCCTCGTTCCAGCGGGCGGAGGAGGCCACCCCGAATGCTCGGGTGCCGCGTGATGGGTGGCGGGGGATGCAGGCGCTGGTGGTGGACGACAACGACGCCTCCCGCGAGCTCCTGACGGAGATGCTGTCCTCGCTCTCCTTCGAGGTGACCGGGGCAGCAGACGCCGAGGAGGGGCTGGCGCGGCTGACCGCGGCGGCCGACACGGCGCCGATCCAGCTGGTGCTGATGGACCACGGTATGCCGGGCATGGACGGCCTGGAGGCGGCCAGGCACATCATCCGTGGCGACGACGTGTCGCCGCCCGTGGTGATCATGATCTCGGCCTACGGCTCCACGGAGGTCAGCCGCATGGCCGAGGAGATGGGCATCCACTGCCTGCTGTCCAAGCCGGTGACGCCGTCGGATCTGTTCGACGCGGTGGTGGCGGCGCTGGAGGGGCACGAAAACCGCCCCCCCTCCAGCAGCCAGGTGCGGCTCCCCGGCGAGCGCGTCATCGGCGCCCTGCGCGGCGCCAGCGTGCTGGTGGTGGAGGACAACGAGATCAACCAGCAGGTGGCCCGGGAGATCCTGGAGATGGTGCAGATCGAGGTGTCCCTGGCAGGCAACGGCCTGGAGGCGGTGGATGCCTTGCAGCGAGGCTCCTTCGACGCGGTGCTGATGGACGTGCAGATGCCGCAGATGGACGGAAACGAGGCGACCCGGATCATCCGCGAGAACCCCCGGCACGCGGACCTCCCGATCCTCGCCATGACCGCCAACGCCATGGCCGGCGATCGCGCCCGCGCCCTGGAGGCGGGGATGGACGCTCACCTGACCAAGCCCATCGAGCCCGCGTCGCTGTTTGTCGCCCTGTTCCGCCACATCCAGCGTCCCCCGGAAGATGCGCCGGCGCCCCCGCTGCCCGCGGCGGAGCGTGAACAGCCGCTGCTGCCCCGGGACATCCCCGGTGTCGACCTCGATGTCGGCCTGCGGCACGTCGCCGGCAACGCCGCGCTGCTGCTGGAGCTGCTGCAGCGGTTCCGGCGTGACCAGGCGTGCGCCGCCGCGGAGCTGGAGGAGGCCCTGGCCGGTGGTGACCTGGAGCGCGCGCGAGGAGTGGCCCACACCCTCAAGGGGGTCGCCGGCACCCTCGGCGCGACGATCGTGTCCCGGGCTGCCGGAGATCTTGAGGCGGCCCTGCGCCGGGGCGGCCGCCCGGGACCGGACCTGGTGCGGCGGCTGCGCCGCGAGCTGGACCAGCTGCTCGCGGCGCTGTCGCAGGTCCTGCCCCACCAGGAGCCGCCCACCAGGAACACCGGGGACACCGACGCCATGGTCGCGCTGCCGGCCTACCAGCTGGCGAAGCTCTTCGACGCGGTGCAGCGGGCCGACCAGGACCTGATGCACGAGATCATCGACGCGCTGGAGCAGGAGCACCGTGAGGCGGCCGCGGCGCTGCGGCGGCTGGCGTCCGACTTCGAGTACGACCGGCTGCTGGAGCTGCTGCAGCGGGCCATGGACCGGGCATAACCGCTCTACACCCTGACCCAGGTCCGCGATCTCGCGGCGCGGTACATCGCCTCCAACAGCTCCACGTGGCGGGCGGCGGTCTGCACGTCCACCAGCTTGGCGTCGGGCAGGCCAGTGACGGCGTCGAGGAAGCAGCCCAGGGCGGCGCCGGCGCTGGGCGAGGAGACCTCCACCTCGGACAGGTCCGGCTGGGGCGGCTCCACGGTCAGCTCGCCGGCCGAGGCCACGGCCCAGCCGTCGGTGCCGTGCACCTCGATGGTGATCGGGCTGGAGCACTCGGTCCAGCCCGCGCTGATCAGGCCCACGGCGCCGTCGGCGAACAGCAGCGTGGCCTCGCCGGTGCGGTCGATGGCCCGCGGACCGGGCAGCGGGTCGACGTGGGCCGCCACCTCCAGCACGGGGCAGTCGGCCAGCAGGCAGAGCAGGTCCAGCAGGTGCACGCCCAGGTCGCCGAAGCCGCCGAAGCCTGCGGCGCCGGGCTCGGTCATCCAGGGGCAGCCGGCGAAGATGTCGTCCAGGATGCCGCGGTGGGCGAAGCGGCCGCGCAGGCGCACCACCCGGCCCAGGCGGCCCAGGCGCACCAGCCGGCGCAGGTGCTGGTGGGCCGGCACCTGCCGCAGGTGGTAGCCCACGTGGAAGCGCACCCCCGCGCGACTCACCGCGGTCGCGGCCTCCCGGGCGCCGGCGGCGTCCATGGCCAGGGGCTTCTCGACGAAGACGTCCTTGCCGGCGTGGGCCGCGCTGGTCACCAGGTCCTGGTGGCGCACGGTCTCGGCCATGATGATCACGGCCGTCACGGCGGGGTCCTGCCAGATCTGCCGCAGGTCGGCCTCGGCGGCGCAGCCCAGCCGCCCGGCCCACTGCGCGGCGCGGTCCGGCTGGTGGTCCCACGCCGCCACTGCTCGTACGTCGTTTCGGGCGCCGAGCACCTGCTCAACGTCGGGCATGTGGATATGGGCGCAGCCGAGGACTGCGATGCCGGTTGGGGATGGCTGTTTGGTGTTTCGGTGGCTGTCCATGGGCTTAGCCGATCCCGTGAGGAGGGGAGGAGGTGAGGGGGTGAGGGGGAAGCTGCCCTTGGGGGCTGGGGGTCTGGGGGCCTGGGGTGTGTCTGCCAGTGCGAGCCGAGGTCCCGGGCTCGGTTCCCCAGGCGATACTGATCAGCGGACGTGGTCGCAGCCAATGCGCCTGCCCCTCTCCCCCACTCCCCCACTCTCTCACCGCGCCGCCGACATGCTGATTGCCCATGACTGTCAAGCCGCCGCCGACATGCTGATTGCCCGTGACTGTCAAGCCAGTGCCCCATTCCCCCACTCCCCCACTCCCCCACTCCCTCACCGCGTCGCCGTCAGCGCGCTCATTGCCCGTGACCGTCGAGCCAGTGACCTCGGCATACATCCGCCTATTGTATGCCAAAGGGGCGCTATTCTGATACAACCGATCCATGGACCGCGGCGTCGTCCATAGCGATGTCGATCGCTACATCATCGTGGAATACCTGGCCGAGGGTGGCATGGGCGCCATCTTCCTTGGCAAGAAGCTCGGCCTCGAGGGGTTCGAAAAAGAGGTCGTGCTCAAGCAGCTACTGCCAGAGTTCACCTCCCAGCGCGAGTTCATCAACCTGTTTCTGCGGGAGGCCAAGCTGTCGGCCTCGCTGGACCACGCCAACATCGTGCACACCCTGGACCTGGTGGCCTCCGACGACGACTACTTCATCGTCATGGAGTTCGTGCGCGGCGGCGACCTGCGCACCATCCTGCGCCGCATCAAGCAGCGGGGGCACCGCCTGGCGGTGGGGGCGGCGCTGTACATCGGGCGCGAGGTGCTCAGCGGGCTGGCCTACGCCCACGAGAAGAAGGGCCTGGACAACAAGCCGCTCAAGATCATCCACCGCGACATCTCCCCCTCCAACATCATGATCTCGGTCTCCGGCGAGGTGAAGCTCACCGACTTCGGCATCGCCAAGGCGGCCACGCACCAGTCGGTCTACTACAGGGTCAAGGGCAAGGTGGGCTACATGTCGCCGGAGCAGGCCTTCGTCGACCGCCAGCTGGACCAGCGCAGCGACCTCTACTCGGCGGCGGTCTGCATCTACGAGATGCTCAAGGGCGAGCGGCTGTTCGTGGCCGACATCCTCTCCACGCCGGACCAGATCTACTCCCAGGTCATCCCGCCGCTGTCCGGCATCCCGGGGGTGCCCATGGACCTGGAGGGGGTCATGGCCAAGGCCCTGGCGCGAGAGCCCGACGACCGCTACCAGACCGCGCTGGAGTTCCAGGACGCGCAGGTCAAGGTGGCCTACGACAACGGCATGCTGCTGTCGTCGCCGGACCTGGCCCAGCACCTGCGCAAGGTCTGCGGCGATGATCCGGCGCGCTGGCACCTGGAGGTCCAGTCCGAGGAGGCCCAGCCCAGGGGCACCGAGGTGCTCACCGACGACCACGACCACCTCTCCAACGTGGAGCTGACCAGCATCATCTCCGGCGAGGACGACCCGCGGCGGCCGAAGAAGAAGGCCGCGGCCCGGGACCGCTCGGATCCCTTCGCCGGCGTCGGCGGGGAGGACCCCACCCGCCACCACAAGATCTCGCCGCCGCCCGAAGCCGAGGAGCCGACGCGCTTCCAGCGCAGGCCTGGGGCTCACCGCGGAGCCTCCGGAGGAGGCGAGCACCCCAAGCCGCTGCGCGACAAGGGCCAGGCTGGATCCAGCACCACGGAATTCCGCAGGGACCCGGACCGCTGGTCCTTCGACCCCGGCGAGGGTGAGCTGGAGAAGTCGAGGGCGGTGGAAGGGCGCATGGACCAGGATCCCACCAGCTTCATGCGCCAGGACGACCTGGAGCGCTACCGCCAGAGCCAGCGGGAGCAGAGCCAGCAGACGGTCTCCATCCGCTCGCCGCGAGGCAAGACCAACGTGGCGCCCACCACGGGCGAGGCGCCGACCGCGGGCTCGCCTGGCCGCGCGCCCGGCATGCCCGGCGCTCCCGGCCGCGCGCCCACCCTGCCACCGCCGGGACGTTCTCCCACGCTGCCGCCCGCGCCGGGGCGCGCGCCCACCCTGCCGCCGGGACGCTCACCCACCCTGCCGCCGGGACGCTCACCGACCCTGCCGCCGGGCCGCTCACCGACCCTGCCGCCGGCGCCGGGCCGCTCACCCACCCTGCCCCCCGCGCCGCTGCAGAAGGCCGGCCTGTCCCACACGCCGCCGCCGGGCGAGGCGGGCAACGTGCGCCAGCTGACCATGCGCCTGGACGCCGACGTCGACACCATGGAGGAGACCGGCCGCAAGCCCCTGGAGTCCCTGCCGGTGGAGCCGCGGCGCGGCCGGCGCGGGCGCGGGCTGCTCATCGTGGTGGTGGGGCTGTTGGCCCTGGGCAGCGGCGTGATCACCGCTCTGGTGGCCCTCAGCGGGCCGGACTTCGGCGGCGGCGGCGCGAACAACTTCCCGCTCACCGGCTCGCGGGACAGCGGCGTGCGGGTGCTGGCGCCGACCCCCGACGCCGGCGAACCCGACCTGCCGCTGCGCCCGGACGCCCCCACCTCGCACCTGCCCACGGAGCCGCTGCGGGATCAGGGCCTGCCCGACCTGACCGCGGGCCGCTCCACCACGGGCGCGCTGCGCGTGTCCTCGTCGCCGCCCAACGCCTCGGTCTACCTCGACGACGTGTACCAGTGCAACACGCCGTGCACCGTGGAGGAGCTGGGCGCCGACCAGATCTACCTGCTCAGCGTGCGGCGCAAGGGGCACCGGCGCTGGTCCCGCCTGGTGGACATGGCCGGCCGTCGGCAGGTGCAGATCAGCGCCTACATCACGAAGCGCGGGCGCCAACGCGGCCTCGTGGGTTACCTGCAGATCAAGAGCCGGCGAAAGGCCGACATCTTCATCGACGGCAAGCAGATCGGCCGGGTAACTTCCGAGGGTCGCATCCCCCTGGAGCCGGGCGAATATGAGGTCATGCTCTCCCACCCGCGGGCGACCCGCAGCCCGAGCCAGGTGGTGACCATTACCGCCCGGCGGACCAAGACCTTGAAGGTGAAGTTCTAGCAGGCGATAATCGATCTGATGGCAGGTTCAGAAATCATCGTCTGCGGACAGCGCTTCGACATCGACCACAAGGTCGTGACCTTCGAGGACGCCAAGGGATACAGCCACTACCTGCCCCACTGCTACCGCAAGCCGGACCGAGTCTACCCCTCCCACCCGGCGCCGGGGCTGTCCGACCGCATGTGGCGCTACAGCGCGCGCAGCTTCATGGGCCGCAAGTGGCGGGAGCGCCTCAGCCCCCAGCGGGCGCTGCGCAAGCTCAAGCGGGGATGCCGGCAGTTCCTGATCCACATGGACGGCTGCCGCGACGCCTACATGTGCTACCTCGTGCTGCACGACCAGCGCGGCCTGTCGGTGCACTTCATGGTGGACAACGACGGCACCATCTACCAGGCCCTCGACCTGGCCGACCGCGCCTTCCACGGCGGCGGCGTCAACAACTTCTCCATCGGCGTGGAGCTGCAGAACCGCGGGCGGGCCAAGAAGGGCAAGGAGGACTACTACTCCAAGCTCAAGCTGCCCCACCGGGACATCGTCAGCTGCAAGGTCCACGGCTTCCTCTTCCGCGCCTTCGACTTCTCCGAGGGCCAGTACCGGGCCATGATCAAGCTGTCCACGGCGCTGAACAAGATCCTCGACCTGCCCCTGGTCTCGCCCCAGGAGAGCGCCGGGACGCCGGCCCGCGGCCTCATCGACGACTACCGCAAGTTCCGCGGTTTCCTCGGCCACTACCATATCGAGCGGCAGAAATGGGACCCCGGCCCCTGGGACTTCCAGCGCATGTTCCGCGCCATCGGCGCCCGGGTGACCTTCCCCTTTTCGCGCCTGCCTAAAAAAAAGGAGCTGCGCAGGCTCAAGGCCAAGGAGGAGGAGCGGAAGGTCAAAAAGGAGGCCGACAAGTACTACAAGCTCAGCGAGGGGACCATCGGCGCCTACTTCCCGGTGGGGCCCCTGGGGCGGTCGCGGCTGTGGCACGGCGGCGTGCACCTGGCCGCCGCCGAGCGGGCGCCGGTCTACGCGCCGATCATGGGGCAGATGGTGGCCGCGCGCATGGCGCCGCCCTGCACGGTGGGCAGCTGCAACTTCATCCTGCTCAAGCACTACCTCGCCTCGCACCTGGGCGAGCGCCCGTTCTATACCCTCTTCTTCCACCTGCAGCGGGAGGAGGACAACGAGTGGACCAAGCGCATCGTGCCCTGGCTGATCCGCACCCGCAAGGAGGCCTGGCGCAAGGACCTGGCCCTGGGGCGCACGGCGCTGATGAACGAGAAGGTGGACGCTGGCGAGCTTTTGGCCCACGTGGGCAGCGCCGGGCCGCCGGGGCACCGCAGCAGCCAGGTGCACTTCGCCATCTTCGCGCCCAAGGACATCACCCGGGGCCTGCTGCCCAAGGAGCGCTTCTGGGACATCATCCGCACCGACGGGCGCAGCCGGCTGTGCGAGGAGGACAAGATCCTCGACCGCGTGGACTCGGCGCGCAAGGGCCAGAAGGGGGACGGCTACCTCACGCGCAAGGAGCTGCGCGAGTACTTCCGCTACCACCCCGAGCGGGACCTGATGCGCAAGGTGGCGGTCAAGCACCTGTCGGAGTGGACCCCCCGGGGTTGGCCCAAGGCCCTGGAGGAGGCCCAGGACTTCTCGCGGCTGCCCGAGCCGAAGAAAAAGAAGCTCTACAAGCAGCAGATCGAGCCGACGCTGTGGTGGACCCCCGAGGTGGCGGCCCACGCCGGGCTGCCCCGGGACGGCGTGGTCTACTCCTACCACCCAATCGGCTTCGTGGTCTGGTTCAAGCAGGTGCTGCGCGAGAGCTCGTCGCTGCGCTCGGTGGGCATCGGCAACAAGGACCGCTACGACAAGGCGACCAGCGCCGAGAAGGCCTCGGACTGGTTCAAGCTGGACAGCGAGTCCGCCTCCGGCACCACCGACGAGGCGGACCACGTCTCGGGCGACGCCAAGCAGAAGCTGACCCTGGAGGACCTGGTCAATGGGTACCCCGATGACAAGTGACGGCAAGGAGAGGGAGCGCATCGAGGCCAGCGCCCGCGCCGGCGACGGCGGGGATGACGCCCGCCCGGATCCGGCCCGCCGAGCCCTGCTCGTGGGCGGCGCGGCGGCCGCGGCCCTGGCCCTCTGCCAGGGAGAGCGACCCGACGACGAGGAGCGCGATCCTGCCGAGATCATCTGGATCGGGCATCTATAGTCGTTGAGATCGCCCGTGAACTGGGCTACGATTTTCCTTCGTTTTTACGGACAATATGACCTCTTCTCGATCACTTCTCAATCGGCTGGAGCATCCGGAGGCGCGGGAGGTGCGGGATCTGCCAGGCGACCCTGACTCCATCATCGACTCGGTCTGCCGGCACCTGCACATGATGCTCAACACCCGCCAGGGGAACTCCATCACTGTGCCCGACTTCGGCACCAGCGACTTCTCCGACGTCACCCGCGGTTACGCCTCGGTGAACAAGGTGCAGGAGGAGATCCGCCGCTCCATCGAAAAGTACGAGCCCCGGCTGAGGAACGTGCAGGTCAACTTCACCCCCATGGAGAACGAGCCGCTGACCATGCACTTCGACATCTCCGCCTCCGTGGTGCTGGACGACGACGAGAAGACGACCCATTTCCGCAGCGTCATCGGCTCCAACGGTGAGGTCAAGGTCAACCGGCGGTAGAGATGGCGTCCAAGTTCTCATCGTTCTACCGGGACCAGCTCTCGTTTTTGATCCAGGGCGGACGCGCCATGGCCAAGGCCCACCCGCGGGAGGCCGACATGCTGGCCAACCGCAGCGGCGACCCCGACGTGGAGCGCATCCTGGAGGGGCTCGCCTACACGGCGGGCAAGATCACCGAAAAGCAGGTGCGGAACCTGCCAGAGCTGTCGCAGTTCATCTTCGACATCCTCTTCCCCAACTACCTCTGCCCGGTGCCGGCGACGGCGGTGGTGGAGCTGGAGAGCTCGCAGTGGCCCGAGATGGTGCCCCGGGGCACGGAGATCCAGTCGGTGTCGGTGGAGGGCACGCCGTGTCGCTTCCGCACGGTGTACGACGCCGAGGTTGGGCCGCTGAAGATCGACCGCGTCTCCTGGGACCTGACCGGCGCCGGGGCCAACCTGACCATGCAGTTCTCCGGGGCCTCCACTCTGGCCAAGACCGCGCCGGTGATGCGGGACCACATCCGCATGCACCTCCACGGTGAGCCGCTGGTGACCACGTCGCTGTATCACTGGCTGCAGACCGCCCTGGACGACGTGGAGATCGTCGACAGCGACGGCGCCCACATCTGCTCGGGCAAGGACCGGGTGCGCATGGTGCCCCTCGGCCTGACCGAGGACGAGGCGATGCTCCCCTACCCCAGCGGCTGCTTCCCGGGGTTCCGGCTGATCCAGGAGTACTTCACCCTGTCGCAGAAGTTCCTCTTCTTCGACATCGAGGGGATCTGGTCGGTGCTCGACGGCATCGCGCCGCCGGCCGACACCTTCGGCGTGCGCTTCAGGCTGAAGCTGGAGTCGCCGGGCAAGCTGATGGTGGACCGGCGCCACTTCCGCCTCGGCTGCACGCCGGTGGTCAACCTCTTCGACCACTCGGCCGATCCCATCGAATACACGCCGGCCAAGGCGGACTATCCGGTGCGCCCGGCGGGCCCGGACCGGCACTACCAGGTCTACCGCGTCACCGACGTCTGGGGCATCTCGCCGACCCAGGCCCGCACCCACTACCCGCTGATCTCGGAGCTGGAGATGGAGGTCAGCGGCAGCTGCTCGCAGATCCACCGGCGCAAGTACCGTGACGAGGACCAGTTCACCTACATCTCGCTCTCCGAGGGGTCCGAGGGCGCCACCGTGGACCACCGGCTGCTGCTGATCGACCTCATCTGCTCCAACGGACAGCTGCCCCTGGCCCTGCGCATCGGCGACATCAACAAGCCCGAGGTGCCGTTCGAGCAGATCGGCTGCCAGAACATCACCGCGGTGACGCCGCCGGCGCCGGTGCCCACGGGCGAGGAGCTGCGCCAGCGCCTGGTGAGCCACCTCGCCCTGACCCAGCTGGACCTGGCCAGCCTCAAGGGGATGCACGAGACCATCGACCTGTACAACCTGCACGCCCTGGAGGACGAGCAGGCGGCCTGGGCCCACAACCTGATCCTGGAGGGGCTGACCAAGGTGGAGACCCAGGAGGCCCAGGACCGGCACCACGGCATCCCCGTGCGGGGGCAGTCCACGGTGCTGGACGTGGGCGAGTCCTCCTTCGCCAGCGAGGGCGAGCTGTATCTGTTCGGCTGCGTGCTCAACGAGTTCATCGCGCTGCAGACGCCGCTGAACTGGTTCTCGGAGTTCGAGATCAGCTGGGGCAAGACCAAGTCGCGCTACCGCTGGCAGCGACGGCTCGGCACGCGGCTGCTCAAGCCCGCGCCGGCGCCCGGCGCCACCGGGACGGACGGGCGGTGACCATGGCGGAGCTGTCCCCAAAGAAGGTGAAGGAGAAGCTCAAGTACCTGCTGGACCACTCCCACCGCTTCTCCTTCTACCGCGCGATCCAGTACATCCAGCGGCTGTCCGGGGACTCGGTTCCCCTGGGCTACGAGGGCCCGCCCGAGCAGGAGAAGGTCCGCCTGCGGCCGTCGGTGGCGCTCAGCTTCCCGCCGGCCGACCTCGAGGAGGCGGCCTATGTCGACGACCAGGAGCGGATCCGGTTGACCACCACCTTCCTCGGCCTCTACGGCGCGGACTCGCCGCTGCCCTACCACTACCCCGAGCACATCGCGCAGATCGCGACGGAGCCGTCGGGCGAGCGGGTGCGGGGCTTCCTCGACATCTTCCACCACCGCTTCCTCTCGCTGCTCTACCGCACCTGGATGAAGTACCGCCCCTCCCCGCGCAGCGGCGACCAGGAGGATCCGCTGTGCAACCGGGTGCTGGCCTTCGTCGGCTACAACCACCGGATGAAGCTGGGCGGCGGCGCCTTCCCCCGGCTCTCGGAGGCGCGGCTCAAGGTGCTGCGGCACCGCAGCGAGGCGGGGCTGAAGTTTTTGCTGCGCAAGCGGCTGGGCTACGACGCCGACATCGAGCAGCTGGTGCGGCGCATCGTGCCGATCCCCCCGGACCAGCACACCAAGCTGGGTGAGGGCAACTGCGTCATGGGCTCCACCTTCGTGGTGGGCAAAAACATCACCGACTGCAACAAGGTGCGCATCCGCATCTCGGCGGAGGACTTCCCGATGTTCATGCGCCTGGCCCCGGGAGGCCCGGACTACGAGGAGATCGAGGAGGCGATGGAGTCCTACCTGCGCACGTACACCGACCACGACGTGGAGGTGCGCCTGGCGCCGGAGAAGGTGCCCGACTGGGAGCTGGGGTCGAGGGAGCTGCCCCTGGGGTTCGGCATGTGGCTGGGCAGGCCCAAAGAGGAGACGGTGCGGCGCTGGCCGGCGCAAAGGTAGATTCGCCGAAGGGGGAGGGAAGCCGATGATTCATCGCAACGGAGCGTGTTTCCTGGTCGTAGCCGTGCTGGTCTGCGGCTGTCGGCCCCCGCCGCCGCTGCCGGGGACCAACGTGCTGCAGATCCTCGCCGACCAGCGGCTGCTGCACGAGTTGGAGGCCGCTGGCGGCAAGGTCACCCTGGGCAGCCGGACGCTGACTGACGACGACAAGGTGATCCACGGCCACGGCAGGAAGGGCATGTGGCGCCTGCAGCGAGAGGGCAAGCAGCTCGAGGGCAAGGTGGAGGGGCTGCCGGCTCGCGTCACCGTGCTGCAGGACGCGACCCAGATCGCGGTCATGGGCAACGTCGGGCACAAGACGCTCAAGATCCGGGCGGGCCGGCAAGCGGTGCTCATCTCCTTCCACGACATGGACCTGCAGCTGGCGCGGCGAAAGGCCCCGCCGGGAAAAAAGCTGCAGATCTTCTGCCAGGAGGATCCCGGCGTCTACTGCCTGAGGCTGCACCCCGCCCTCACCCTGGAGCACGCCGAGTTGCCCCTGGCCCTCTGGGTGTCGGCGGTGCAGCTGCTGGCCGATCACCTGCGGCGTCAGAGGAGGCTCACCCCCGGGTGGAGCAACGCGCCCCCCGATTATTTCCAGGGCGGAGGCCAGTGGAAGTAGAGCTCAGCGGCACCAGGCGGCATATTTGCTTCGCTGTAGCTTGAGCTCCTCCACCTTCTTTTTGCATACGTCGCGGGTCTGGTCGGCCTGCTGTTGCTGTTTGGCGGCGCCGGCGTGGTTGGCCTGGCAGAGGGCGGTGGCCAGGGCCTGCTCCATGGCGGCCAGGCGGGCGACGGCGGCGATGGCCGGCTCTCCCTGGCGGAGCTTGATCACGTCGAAGTAGGCCTTCCTGGCCGCGGCGATGGCGGGCCCCAGGGTGGCCAGGCGCTTTTGCCGGCGCCGGCGATGCCGGGGCAGGGTCAGGCCCATCAGCTGCTCGTGCTGGCGGTCGGCCTGGTAGAAGGCGGCCCAGGCCGCGGCGCGCTCCATGGCGCGGCGCAGCCCGGCGCTGGCCCCGGGCCGCAGGCGCGCGCCGCGGGCGTAGGCCAGGGCCCGGGTCAGGTTGCTGGCGGCCTTGCGCGCCTGCCCCGCTCGCCGCTTGACCGGGCGCAGGGTCGGCCCGCAGCGGCCCCGGCGCCCGCGAACGCAGAGCCCCTGGACGGTCTTGACCGGGCAGGAGAGCAGCCAGTGGGCCCGGCCGATCTTCTCCAGGGCCAACACGCGCAAGGCCGGGGGCGACCGGGCGGCCCACGTGCGGAGGAAGGCGTCGTAGTGGCGGATGACGGCCGCGTGGTCGTTTTTGTTTTCGTACACCTTGCCCACGACGAAGAGCGCCCGGGCGAGGTCGCGGGCGTGGCGCCGGTTGGCGCCGTACCGCCGCTGCATGGCCCCGAGCAGGGCCAGCGCCTTCTTCTGCTCGCCGCGCTCGAGGCGCAGTGCCAGGGCCCGGCGGAGGGCATCGAAGGCCTCGCGTTCGCCGGGGAAGCGCGCCGCGAAGCGCTCGTAGGCGGCCGCCGCCTTGCCCGACCGCTTGAGCACATCTTGCTGTCCGGCCAGCTGGTACATCGCCCGGGCGGCCAGCCTGCTTTTGGGGTAGGCGGCGATCAGGCGCTGCCGCAGCTTGATCGCCGACTGGTACCGTTTGGCCGCCTCGAAGCAGAGCGCGCCGTTGTACAGCACCTCGGGCGCGCGCGCGTCTTTGGGCCAGGCGTTGGCGATGTCGAGGTACTTGCGGCCGCAGGCGTCGAACTTGCCCGCCTGCTGCAGCGCCTCGGCCGCCTTGCGCTCCAGGCCCTGGCGCAGCCTGGTCAGCGTCAGCAGAAAATCCCCCCGGGCCAGCCGCGGCTCCTTGAGCATGGCGTTGACCCAGCTGGCCAGGTCGGCGAGCTTGCGCTGGGAGTTGAGGGAGTCGAGCAGCAGGTTGCCGGCGTAGACGGCCAGCTCGTGGTCCGGGTGTTTGGTGACGATGACGGCGAAGAGCTTCACCGCCTCGTCGTAATGGTTGAACGCGTAGTAGACCCGGGCCTGGCGGTAGAGCAGCGGCACCCGCTGTGGCGCCGCGGGCACGCGCCGCAAATGGTCGCTCACCGCCGCGAGGAACCGCTGGTGGGCCGGCGGGATCTTTTGCCTGGCGTGTGGGGCTCGGCGGCACCGCCGGCCGCGGCATCGCTGGCGGCGGACCGGGCGCGCCGCGACCTGGTCCAGCTCCCCCTTGCAGGCCATGATCCTGGCGTAGGAGGCGGTGCCGGCGTGCTTGCCGGCGGGCTTCATCTTCAACACGCGCCCGTAGGCCTGGGCGGCCCGGGTCCAGCGCCGCAGCTTGAAGAGCAGCTCCGCGTGGTAGAAGGTCACGTCGTAGGCGTCGTCCGCCCCGGGCAGGGCGCGCAGGTAGTGATCGTAGAAGGTGCTGGCCAGCTCCAGGGCGTGGAGGTCGGCGGCCTTCGCCCCGTCGCGGTGCCACCGCACGGCCCGATCCCTGAGGGTCCGCTTCACCAGCGCGCGGCAGCGGGCGGCGCCCTGCCGCGGGCCGCCATGGCGCAGCACCTGGTGGGTCCGCACCAGCTGACGCACGAAGTCGACCACCTGGCCGTCGCTCTGGCGGATGGCCGCCTCCACCTTGCCCGCCCACCGCCGGCAGTCATCGGCCGTGGCCGCCGGACGCGACGCCGGCGCGCTGCCGGGCGTGGGCGCCTCGATCCGCGCCGGCGCCGGGCCGCAGCCGACCACGGTGAACAGACAGATCAGGAGCCCCAGCTTGGTTGGCATGCTCATCTCCTCGGGTAGCCAGCCGTTAGATGCCGGGGGTCGGTAAAAGTTCCTGCGCGCGCTGCTTGAGCTATTTCTTGCGCTTCTTCTTCTTGCCGCGCGGCTTCTTCTTTTGCGGGGTCTCCTGGCTGGCCACGACCAGGGAGGCGGCCAGGGCGGCCGAGAGGCTGAGGATCAGCATCATCGTGGCGGTGCGGATGTGCTCGTCGATCTCGGTGACGTCGTAGAAGATGCGCACCAGCACCACCACCAGCAGCAGCACGAGGAAGTACTTGGTCGAGTGGACGTACAGCTTGCTTTTGGGTGCCTGCTCTTCGCGGGCGGCCCGCTTCAGCGCCCAGAGCCACAGCAGCGGGAAGGCCAGCTGCGGCACCCAGTAGAAGCGGAGCACCTGCGCCATGGACGGATCCAGGGTGAAGATCAAGGCCATGAAGCCGAAGACGTCCAGCAGGTAGATGCCGAACACCACGTACAACAGATAAACCCCGTTCATGCCACGCTCCCTCCTGTTACCTTGCCACACATTCCCTGGTCGTTCAGCAGCACCAGGTCATCCGCGCGGGTCCCCGACGTGAGACCTCGCCCCGGGCAGGCGTATCCCAGCAGATCCGCCGGGGTGGCCCGGGCCGCGGCCACTGCCTCTGCCAGGGAGAGCCCCGCCAGGCGCGCCATGTTGACCACCGCCCGATCCATGGTCAGGGCCGAGCCGGCCAGGGTTCCGTCGTCGAGGCGCACCGCGCCGTCATCGACGGTCACCGGCCGCCGGCCCAGGCGGGCCTGACCCGGCGGCGCGTCCAGGGCGGCCGTGCAGTCGGTGACCAGCGCCACCCTGCCCGCCCCCTTGAGGCGCCAGAGCATCTTCAGCGCCGGGGCGGCCACGTGGTGGCCGTCGGCGATGACCTCGGCGGTGACCCGCGGGTCCAGCAGCGCGGCGGCCAGCAGGCCCGGCTCCCGGTGGTGCAGACCGCGCATTGCGTTGAAGGTGTGGGTCGCCATGCGGCAGCCGGCGTCGATGCCCGCTGTGGCCTGCTCGTAGGTGGCGTCGCTGTGCCCCATGGATACCAGCACCCCCTCATCCACCAGCTGCTCCACCAGCGCCAGCGCCCCGGGCAGCTCCGGCGCCAGGGTGACGATCCGCAGCGGCCCCAGCGACAGCAGCTCGTCCAGCAGCACCGGGTCCGGCTCGCGCAGGTGCTCGGTGGGCTGGGCCCCGGCCTTGCGCGGGTTGAGGAACGGGCCCTCCAGGTGGGCGCCGAGCACCAGCACGCCTCCGACCCGCTTGCCGATGGCCTGGCCGATGACCTCCAGCGCCCGCAGGGTGTCGTCGACGCTGCTGGCGAGCACCGTGGGGCAGATGGCGACCGTGCCCCGGGCGGCGTGGACGCGACAGACCTGCTCCAGGGCGTCGGCCGTGCCGTCGGCCACGTCACAGCCGCCCCCGCCGTGGACGTGCAGGTCCCAGAATCCCTTGACCACTGTGGCGTCTGGGCGCGAGAGGACCCGCGCCGCCTGGTGCTCCGGCGCGCGGTGGGCCGGGCCGCACCAGCTGACCTGCCCCTCGTGCACCAGCACCACGCCCTGCTCCACGGCGGCGGCGTCGCCCTCGGGCACGAACCCGGGCTCCATCAACAGGCGCCCCTCCAGGCGTAGATCGCAATGTTCCAAACTATAGCTCCCCCTGTAGCTCCTCTAACCGGGCTACCACGTCCTCGTACAGCGCCTCGGCCGTGTCGTGGTCCTCGGCCTCGGTCATGACCCGCAGCACCGGCTCGGTGTTGGAAGCCCGCACGTGGAGCCAGCGGTCGGGCCAGGTGGCCTTGAGCCCGTCGCGCAGGTCCAGCTCGGCGTCGGGGTAGCCGTCACGTAGCTGCAGCAGCACCCCCCGGGGCACCGCCGCCGCCAGCGGCAACTTGCCCGCCAGTCGCGCCCGGGCTGGCAGCGCGTCGACGAAGTCTGCCACGCTGCCGCCGCCGGCGACGAACTCCAGCAGCAACGCCATGCCGGCGAAGCTGTCCCGGCAGTGGTGCACCAGGGGCCAGATCAACCCCCCGCTGCCCTCGCCGCCCACTGCCGCGCTGTGGCGCTTCATGCCGGCCACCACGTTGGCCTCGCCCACTGGCGAGCGGAAGACCTCCACGCCGTGGGCCGCGGCCACGTGCTCGATGAGGTTGGAGGTGGAGAGGTTGACCACCACCGGCCCGGCGCCCCTGGGATCCCGCCTCAGGGCCAGGTCCACCAGCAGGGCCAGCATCTGGTCCCCCTCCAGGGGGCGCCCGCCCTCGTCGATGACCGCCAGCCGATCGGCGTCGGCGTCCTGGGCCAGGCCGAGCACCGCGCCGCTGTCCAGCACTCGCTGGCGCAGCTCGGTCAGGTTCTGCGGCAGCGGCTCCGGCGGTCGCGGGAACAGCCCGCTCGGCTCGCAGCCCAGGGCCTCCACGGCGCAGCCGAGGCGCTGCAAAAGCCGCGGCGTGGCCACGGCGCCCGCTCCGTTGACGCAGTCCACCGCCACGGTGAGGCCGGCGGCGCGCACGGCGTCGGCGTCCACCTGAGAGACTACCCGGTCCAGGTGCGCCTCCACTCCGCCGGCGTCGACCTCGGCGCCCACGCCCTGGTCCCCGGGCGCGCGGTGGAAGGCGCCCTGGTGATAGATGTCCAGCAGCTCGTTGGCCTCCAGGGTGGAGAGGAACAGCCCGTCTCGGGAGAGCAGCTTGAGCGCGTTCCACTCCGCCGGGTTGTGGCTGGCGGTGATGGCGATGGCCCCCACCACGTCCGCGCGCGTGGCAGCCCGGTACTGGATGGCCGGGATCGGCGCGACGCCCATGTCCACGGGGCGGCAGCCGGTGGACATCAGCCCGGCGCAGGCGGCGTGCAGCACCATGTCTCCCGACGGGCGGGTGTCCCGGCCGATGAGCACGCGCCCCTGGCCGACGTAGGTGCCGTAGGCCTGGCAGAAGCGCGCCAGCAGCTGGGGCGTGAGGGTCTCGCCCACCACGCCGCGCACGCCGGAGACGCTGATCTTGAGCCTCAGCGAGCCCACGTCACACCTCCACCAGGGCGGCCTGCACCCGCAGCCGCAGCGCCCGCGCCAGCTCGGCGGCCGCCTCGCCGGAGTCGGCCTCGCAGTGGATGCGGATCACCGGCTCGGTGTGGGAGACGCGCACGTGGTACCAGCCGCTGTCCAGGTCAACCCGCACGCCGTCCAGGTCGGTGACCGGCCCCTCGGCCGCGGCGCGGACCCGGGCCACGGCGCTGTAGGCCCGGCTCATGGCGCAGGGCACCTCCAAAGAGCGCACGTGGGCCACGGGCAGGGCCCGGGCCAGCTCGGCCGCGCCCCGCCGGGCCACCATCTCCATCATCAGGGCCATGGCCGCCAGGCCGTCGTGGGCCAGGTGCATGCGGGCGATGGCCACGCCGCCGGTGTTGTCGCCGCCGAGGGCGGCCCGCACCATCTGCACCTGCCCCACCACCTCCTGCATGCCCACGCCGCAGCGCGAGACCTGGGCTCCGTACCGCCCGGCCACCTTCTGCACGCGGCTATCGCAGGCCACGCCGGCCACCACCGTACGCGGCTGCGGCGCGCGGGCCAGCTCGTGGTCGGCCAGCAAGGGCAGCGTGGCCTTGCGCCCCAGCGGCACGCCCTCGTCGGTGACCAGCGCCACCCGCTCGCAGTCGCTGGAGAGCCCGAACCCGGCGTGAGCGCCCACGGGTCGCACGATGGCGGCCACCTGAGCCAGGTTGGCGGCGGTGGGATCCGGCAGGTGGGGGAACGCCCCGGTGGGCTCGCAATTCAGCGGGATCAGCTCCACGCCCAGGGCGTCGCAGAGGCGCTGCGCCACGGCCGCGCCCGAGCCGTTGCAGGCGTCGATGACCACCCGCAGGCCGGCGGCGGCGATGACGTCGCGGTCGACCCAGCGGCAGAGCTGCCGCAGGTAGGCGTCCCAGGGGTCGCCGGCCGGGCGCGCCTGGCCCAGGGCGTCGTGGCGGGCGTGGGCGAACTGGCCCTGGTGCCACAGGTCGAGCACCTGCCGCCCCTGGGCGCTGGCGAGCACCCGCCCGCCGGGCCCGAAGAGCTTCAGCCCGTTCCAGCGCGCCGGGTTGTGGGCCGCGGTGATGTTGATCATGCCGCCGGCGTCCAGGCGGTGGGCCTCGTGCTGGGCCGCGGCCGTGCTGCAGACGCCGGCGTCGAGCACGTCGACACCGCAGGCGGTGCACGCCGCGGTCACGGCGCTGGCGAGCATCGGCCCGGAGGGTCTCGTGTCCCGGGCCAGGAGCACCGGGCCGCCGCCGATCCAGGTGGCGTATGCGCTGGCCAGCTCGATGACCTGCTCCAGCACCAGGCCGTCGTCCACGGTGCCCCGGATGCCGAGCGGGCCGATCTTGACCTGGCGCACGGGCTACCGCCTCCTGCGCCGCGCGCGCAGCAGCAAGAGGGCCAGCCCCAGTAGGAGCCACGGCGCGCCGGCGCCGCCTCCGGCGCGGCACTGACAGCCCGAGGCGGTGATGGGCGGTCCGGCCTTCTCCGCGGCGTCGGCCGAGGTCGGGCTGCCCTGGTCCGGCCAGAACCACCCCTCTTTTGCGCCGCCGTCCTGCGCGCCGGTGTCGGTGGCCGCGTCGGCCGCCTGACCGCCGGTATCGCCCGAGCCCGCGTCGCCCGGAGCCAGGTCCGATGCGCCGGCGTCGAGACCTGCGTCCGTGGCGTCGCTGCCGGCGTCCTTGGGCGCGGCCACCACGTTGATCGGGCTGTAGCGCAGGTTGTTGGTCTCGTCGCTTTCGGCCACGGCCTTGCCGCTGTCCACGGTGGCGCGCACGTAGCGAAAGCCCGGGCTGGCAGTGGGCGGAATGGTGAGGGTCTTGGTGGTCAGGGCGTAGGCCGCGCCGCTGTTGAAGGTGGCGCTGACCTTCTGCTCGCCGAGCTTGACGCAGCCGCTGCCGCCCATGGACGGGCAGTAGTGGAAGGCCACCGCAAACGGCGTGGCGAAGGCGCTGGTCTTGGGCTGGTTCTTGATGAAGTACTTGGCCGTGAACTTGGCCCCGGGGGCCGCGACGCTGCCGCCGGCCGGCACCGTGGCCTTGGAGACCAGCAGGTCCGGCTTGGTGGCGACCTTCACCGCGTGGTAGGCGTCGTTGTTGCTCTCGTTGGTCTCCGACACCACGTCAGTGCCGTCAACGAAGAAGCGCACGTAGCCGGTGCCGAGGGAGGCCGTCACCGGCAGGGTGATCGTGGGGCTGTTGAAGTACTTGGCGCTCTTGGCGCCGAAGTTGTACGTCACCTTTTTCTGCCCGATGTAGGAGCAGCCCGAGGTGCCCTGTTTCGCCGCGCAGTAGTAGTAGTTGAGGTTGAAGTCCTTGGTCAGCGACAAGGTGGACTTGTTCTTCACCTGGCAGCGGGCGGTGAAGGTGGCCCCCGCGCTCTTGGTGCTGCCGCTGTACGGCACGGTGGTGCTGTCCACGGCGAGGTCCGGCTTGCTGTCCTGGATCGCCAGCGGCACGAACCGCCCGTTGTTGCCCTCGTTGGACTCGACCACCGCCTTGGTGCTGTCCACCATGACGCGAACGTAGCGGACGCCGCTGGCGGCGCCGGCCGGGATCTTCAGGTTCGGGCTGCCGTGGGAGAAGCTGCTCCCGCTGTACAGCCCGGTGGAGATCTGCTCACTGCCCAGGACCGTGCACCCGGACGCGGACTTGGACGGACAGTAGTAATAGGTCAGCGAGAAGGCCTGGGTCACGGCGCTGGTCTTGGCCGCGTTGAGGATGGTCGGCTGCACCGTGAAGGAGGAGCCGGCCTTGAGCTTGGCGCTGGAGACGTTGGCCTTGGGGATGGTCAGGTCGGGCCGCACGGTAACCGTGATGCCCACCTTTGACGTGTTGTTGGACTCGTTGGATTCGGCCACGTCGTTGCCGGAGTCGAGCTTGATCCACACATGGCGTTTGCCGTACCGCGCCGACACGGGCAAAGTCAGCGTGGGGCTGAAGAAGGTGCGGAACTGGCCCGCGCTGAAGCTGGTGCTGAGGATCTGGGTCCCCAGCAGCTTGCAGCTGGAGGAGGAGGTGGTGTCGCAGTAGAGGAACTCCACCGCGAGCTTGGCCAGGATCGACTTGTGCTCGCAGTTGACGATGTAGCGCACGGTGAAGGAGGACGCGGCGCTCTTGGTGCTGCCGCTGTACGGCACCTTGACCCCGATGATGGACAGGTCAGGCTTGGTCTGGGCAGACGAGGCCCGGGGCAGCAGCAGCCCCAGGAAGACGCAGGCAAAAAAGGCGAAGCGACCGGTCATTACACAAAATCCGGGTACCCCTCAACCATACCCCAGGTGCGGGCCGTTGGACCACGGAAAGCGCACCACCGGCGTCCCCTCGCCTCCGGGCAACCGTGCTACCATGACCGCTGCAAAACGGCGGGAATACAGATGATGAACACCAGAAGAAATGAGGCCTGGCTGCTGCTGCTGGCGGTGGCCAGCCTGGGCGGCTGCGTCTCCACCACCAACAGATCGGCCCGGGTGGAGGGCGGCGGGGGGCGCGTGCTGCAGCGCCCGACCCCAAGGCCCCCCGCTGCCCCCGCGACGCCCACCCCGAGGGAGCGGGTCGCCGTGGTGATGTACGTCATGTCCCAGTGCCCTTACGGCGTGACGGCCATCGACGCCTTCCTGCCGGTGCTGGCCGAGATGGGCGACCGGGTGGACTTCCGCCTGGAGTACATCGGCGAGATCCGCAACGGCAAGCTGACCTCGATGCACGGCGACGCCGAGGTCCAGGGCAACATCCACCAGCTCTGCGCGCGGGCGCTCTACCCCAAGCAGAAGCAGTGGACCGCCTTTGTGGCCTGCGAAAACAAGATCTGGCGCTCGCTGCCCGCCGGCTGGCAGGGCTGCGCCCGCGAGGCCGGCATGGACGTGGGCCGCATGGGCTCCTGCGTCGGGGGCAAGCAGGGCCAGGACCTGTTGCGAGCCTCGTTTGAGGCCTCCAAGCGGGCCAACGCCTTCGGAAGCCCCACCATCGTCATCGCCGGCAAGGAGTACTCTGCCGAACGCAGCAAGGTGGACTTCATCAGGGCCGCCTGCCAGAGCATGACCCACAAGGCCGCGGCCTGCTCGAAGCTGCCGCCGCCACACGAGGAGCCGGTGGTGCTGGCCACCATCATCTCCGACAAGCGCTGCCCCAAATGCGAGGCGCGGATCAAAGAAGTGGAGGGCATCATGGCCGGCCGCTTCTTCCCCAAGCTGCGCGTGTCCGACCGGCTGGACTGGTCGGATCCCCGGGCCAAGGCGCTGTACAAGCAGCTCAAGCTAAAGGCGCTGCCAGCCATGCTCCTGGGGACCGGCGTGGAGAAGGCAAAAAAGTTCAAGTACATCCAGCGCTACCTCGCCAGGGCCGGCACCTTCTGGCAGGTGGGCGGCCTCGGCGTGAACCACGATCCGTACGCCGAGATCTGCGACAACAAGATCGACGACACCGGCGACGGCAAGGTGGACTGCCGCGACCCGGGCTGCAAGGGCACGCTGATCTGCCGCCGGGAGCGCGGGCGCATGGTCACCGTGTTCATCATGTCCCAGTGCCCCTTCGGCGTGATGGCGGTCAACGCCATGAAGGAGGTGCTGGCCAACTTCGGGCGGCAGATGAAGCTCGAGATCCACTACATCGGCGACGTCAACTCCGCCGGCGAGCCCACGGCGATGCACGGCCAGTCCGAGGTGGACGAAAACATCCGCCAGCTCTGCGCGGCCAAACACTACCGCAAGGGGAACAAGTACCTCGACTACGTCTGGTGCCGCTTCACCGGCCGCGACTGGCGCACCGACGACTGGCGCAAGTGCGCCAGAGGCGGCATCTCGGCCAGGGTCATCGAGCGCTGCTTCAACGGCCCGGGCAAGAAGATGCTGCTGCGGGACTACAAGGTGGCTCGCAAGCTCGGCATCGGCGCCAGCCCCACCTGGCTGGCCAACAACCGCTACAAGTTCTCGGGCGTCGCGGCCGAGGCGATCAAGCAGCAGCTCTGCAAGCGCAACCCGAAGCTGAAAAACTGCGACAAGAAGCTGAGCACCGGCGTCGGCGCGCCGGCGGGCGGGTGTGGCAAGTAAGCTGTTAGCGGTTAGCGGTTAGCGGTTAGCGGTTAGCG
>PVBE011189349.1_pt1 | contig 22163 bp, 18 predicted proteins | sample 1631181 | NCBI WGS metagenome assembly PVBE01 (sample SAMN08397723, study PRJNA350692) | Marine metagenome, whole genome shotgun sequencing project. | isolation source: water | place: Pacific Ocean | collected 2012-04 | reverse complement strand
TTGAAGTAGGACCAGTCAAAGTCGGGGGGAAGCCATGGCCAATGGTCTCTTTTCCATACTTCATCGTAGATCCCCTGTTTTTTCTTCCGGGCTGGTGCCCAGGGGGGGAGGGGGCCAAATCCCGAGGGTTTGGGGTGATCTTTTATGTCGGTAATCAGTTCTTTGGGATCTTCGATATTCGGAAGCAGAACCTGAAGCGAACTGTTTGACGGGATTTCCGGAAGATAGCCTGTTCCAATTGGGTTCTCGTCAAACGTGGGCCCTCCGAAACTGTTTTCATATCGGAGAGCGATTTTCTTGAAAGCCTCCGGGGGGGAAGGGCGTGCTTCTTCCGACGACTTTTCCCAGACACGATCCCCGAAGACCAAAACTGATTTTTTCCACTCACCCACTCCAAAAGAGGCGGTACAGCGGGAAAGGCCTTTTTGTCCCTGGGCATGGCAATGGCCGGTAAGAAGAAGGTCTGCTTTTGGTTTGTACGGGTCAAAATCAGAAGAGGAACAGAGACTTCGACCGGAATCCTCTGCGTAGTGACGGTTCCCGGAAAGGGGTTCTTGTTTGTCGGCAAGCTGAGCGGTTCCTTTCGGCCGGAGCTGAAACGTCCCCTTGGCCACAAGAGTCGCGGAGAGGTCATGGGGGGGGACCCTGTTTAGAATCCAGGCGACATGGAGGCCACTTTCGTTAATGATCTGTGTCATCGTCCCTGGCTATTCTTCCACAACAAAGTTACGTACGCCCGCTGTGAATCCCCGCTTTACCCGGATGTCCTGCTGGTCCACACGAAGAAAGTTTGGGCCATTTTTCAGTTCCACATATTTCTGCATTTGAAGATGCATCCGATTCTCGGCTTCCTCGCCTGTATTCGCCCGTAAGGTGACCGGGCCGGCAACGGAAACGGTTGCGCTTTGGTTGATTTCCATGGTGACCACACCGAGTTTCGCTTCATAGTCCTGAATACGCTGCTTGAGTTCCCCAATTTCAACCGTCAATTTCTCCACGGTTTTATCATGTTTTGTAATGTGCTGTTCCAGCGTGTGGATGATCTCTTCCTGTTCTCCCTTTACCTCCCGCTGTACTTTCATGTCGATCGATTCCACTTTGTGCGCGGCGCGGGTGAACATTCCTGCTTTGGAAAATTCAAAGGAAGGCCCTGCCAGGCTTCGGAAGGAGGAAGATCGATGGAGATCGATCTTCATACCGAGGTAGGCATTCAATTGAGTGGCCACAGAGACGTTCGGTTTGATTTCGCTCATGACTCATTCTCCCTCGAATTAATCGAATCGTGTCCCAATCTATCACAAGCGGATCGTAAGCGTCAAAAGACTGTCCTTCATTTCAGGCGGATATGATCTGGGCTAGGTATTCCTCCAAAAGGATAACTCTCGATGTTATCGGGGAGGGGAATGGGGTAGAACGGGAGTATGGACCCCATTATCCAACGCTTCTCGGCTTCGGTGATCTGTCCTTGCGGTGGTAAGAATGAACTTCTTTTGCCGGAAGTCACCTGCGGGACGGAAATGATCTGGTATTTACGATGTCGTGGGTGCGGCGGGTTCGGATGGTTTCATGCGGCCGAAGAGAAAGTGTTTCGAGAGGCGATTCAATCTGTCGCCAAAGCCCGGAATGAACCGGGAGGCCTTTCCGAAGAGGGTACGGTGGAGGCGCATTCTTTATTTGCGGCATCGCTCCCTCCCTGCGGTTGTGGGAAGTCGTATTCCGTCGTGCGGTGGATGGAGCGGGAACCGTGCCTCGGGTGTGGTCAGGATCTGACAGGGTCTCCCTGGCCCGATCCCGACCGGAAAAAGCAGGTTTCCGTACGACGGGTTTCTTCTAGACCTTCTCGCTCGTGAGCTTTGCCTGCAGGAAGAGAAGTAAATAGTCTCTACCGCCCGCTTTTGAATCGGTTCCGCTCATATTGAAGCCACCGAAAGGGTGACCTCCCACGAGTGCGCCGGTGCATTTCCGGTTGAAGTAGAGATTCCCAACATGGAATTCATTGCGGGCCTGTTCGATCCGTTCCCGACTTGCGCTGTAGACCGCACCGGTTAACCCGTAGTCCGTATCGTTTGCAATTCGAAGCGCATCGTCGTAATCCTTCGCTTTGATGATGGCGAGGACCGGTCCAAAGATTTCTTCCTGTGCAATCCGTGCCCTGGCATCTACATCCGCAATGACCGTGGGTTGGACGAATAATCCGGGACCCTGGGTTTCTCCTCCATACAGGAGCTTCCCTTCCTTTTTTCCGATCTCGATATACTCTTTGATCTTTTCGAACTGTTTTTCATCCACGACGCCGCCCATGTAGTTGTCAAAGTTGCGGACGTCTCCAATCGTCAAGCCCTTTGTTTTCTCAACCACTTTCTCTACAACCGTATCGTACACTTTCTCATCTACGATGAGTCGGGAGCAGGCCGAGCATTTTTGTCCCTGGAATCCGTATGCGGAAGCGACCGCTGCGGTGGATGCGGCTTCGAGATCCGCATCGTCCGCGATCACGATAGCATCCTTGCCCCCCATTTCTGCGACGACTCTCTTTAGCCAGAGTTGTCCTGGATGAACCTTCGCGGCACGCTCATAGATGCGGCAACCGACTTCCCGTGATCCGGTGAAGGAGATGAAACGAGTCTCTTTGTGGTCGACGAGGAAGTCTCCCACTTCTCCTCCCGGGCAGGGAAGGTAGTTGACCACTCCGGCCGGAAGCCCCGCTTCTTCGAAGATTTCCATCATCTTGTATGCGACGACGGGACCTGTAGACGCGGGTTTCATGACGACCGTGTTTCCCGCTACAGCAGCGGCCATGGCCATTCCGGTAAGAATCGCGCATGGGAAATTCCAGGGGGCAATGACGACGCCTACGCCCAGCGGGATATAGAAGGCGTTATTCTTTTCTCCCGGAATGGGAGTGACCAGATCCGCATTCGCATAGCGCAACATTTCATGTGCATAGTAATCGAGGAAATCGATCGCTTCGGCCGTGTCGGCGTCCGCTTCGATCCAGTTTTTGGAAGCTTCAAGAATCATCGTCGCATTGATCTCAAAACGACGCTCACGGAGGATATTGGCGGCTTTAAAAAGGACCTCTGCTCGTTCCGAAGCAGGAACCTTCTTCCATGTCTGGAAAGTTTCGGCCGCGGTCTGCATCGCTCTTTCGGCAAGAGCTCTATCAGCACGGGATACCGTTCCGACGATCTCTTCACTGTTACAGGAGTTTCGTCGGACGATCTTGTCATCGGTGTGGATTCTCTCCCCGCCGATGATAAGCGGATATTCCTTCACCTCGAAGGAATCGAGTGCCGCTTGCTGCTTCTTTTTGTCATCTGGATTGGAAAAGTCGAGGACCGGTTCGTTTGTAAATTCTTTCATGTGGAGAATATGTACTGGATTCGGTGTTTCGGGTCAAGGGGAAGACGAAAGGGAAGACGGTTTTTGTCTTTATCTATTATAGTGGGGGTATGAGTCTCCCCGTAATTACTTTGGATGGTCCCGCTGGGGCCGGAAAGTCGACCATTGCGCGGCGGGTTTCAGAGCGTCTGGGTCTTCGTTATCTCGATACCGGTGCGATGTATCGTGCGGTTACATGGAAGGCGATTCAGGAAGGTCTGGAAGACCCTCCTCAAATCGCGGAGAAAATCCCCCATTTGAAGATTGAGGTGGGAGATCGTGTTCTCGTCGGGGGCCGGGATGTGACCGAAGAGATTCGCACCCACGAACTGACCCGACAGGTTCGCCCCTTTGCGGCGTCTCCCGAAATTCGAGCTCAACTGGTTCTTCTTCAACGGGAAATTGGATCGACGGGGGGGGTGGTAACCGAGGGACGGGATCAGGGGAGTGTTGTTTTCCCCGATGCAGAATTCCGTTTTTACCTCGATGCCTCTGTTGAGGAGCGGGCTCGGAGGCGTCATGCGGAGAGCGGAGGTGAAATCGACGCGATTCGTCTTGAAATCGAAGTTCGGGATGAATCGGATCGAAACCGGTCGGTCGGGCCTCTTGTCGTTCCAGAAGGGGCCATTAGGATTGACTCTACGTCCATGTCGATCGACGAAGTGGTAGAGAAGATCTGTTCTATTGTCCGCTCGTAGAAGAGGCGAGCTTCAGCCCTTTCCCGGCATATTCTTGTAAAGCCTTCTCCGCTTGCGCATCAAAATCGATCTCCGGGTGGACGACACTCGAAGTGCAGTCGGTGAGGAGATGAAACTTGCTGAGGATCTTTTCCTGGTCGGGGAACATTTCGACAATCGATCGAAGGGATGCGAGGACACAGTGGGATTTTGCTTCCCCGGCAACGTAGATTCGATCAAAAGATGCCAGTTCCGAAATGAGAGAGGTGGAGATCGAGCCTCCTATCGTTTCGGGCATTCGCACTTCCGGTTCAAAGATACTGTAATGTTCTGTTCGGGAGATATCTCCTTTCGATATCCATCGGATAGGGGCGTGGCGAACAAGAGAGTGGTAGAGCATCGCTTCCATCAAGGCGGGGTCGATCGCATGACCGACGGAGCCTTGAAGCGTATGGTAGGGCCAGATGATGAGGGATTGTCTCCCCCCTCGTTCGAGTTCTCCGACGTATCGAATGGACCAATCATTCTGGCGCGCCGGTTTCCATTGGCCGCTTTTAATCCCTTCCGAAGTGATTTCCGTGAAGGGGGGGGGCGGCTCTCCCGACTCATCTTTCCACCAGTGGGGATGGAAGATTTGGAATATATGGTGCGTATCGAGACTTGCGTAAATAGTGGCGATTTCCCCGACATGGGAGTAGAGGAATTCGATGGTTCTTCTGAGGTCTCCGATGGCGCCCGGGACGGCAAGGGCTCCCTCCTCATGGCAGAAGTCTACCTGGAAATCGATCAAGAGAAGGGCATGTCGGGGACCAAGAGCCCCTGCAATTCGATTTTCGGAAGCCTCCCTCCCGATAACAGAGGTGTTGGGATGGAAGAGGGTGCCGACACGACCGGGACGATAGAATTCCGGTCGTGACATTAGCGCCGTTTTAGTGCAGCGATCGCCGCATCTGCATCCGGAACCTTGAAAATAGCGGTACTCGGCCCGGATCCTGGGGTAGAAGCGTAGGCATACTCGATATTGATTCCGGCATCCCAGAGCTTCTGGGCCAACTTCGCGCCTGCTCCCTTGCCCGCCTCTCCTGTTACCGCAACGACAGAGTTCATTTTGGCGTTTAATCCGAGCTCTTTGGCCACTTTTAGAGCCTTCTGGTCCTTATCGGGGACGATCATGATGAAGGCTTCTTTCGTTTCCTGGGAATTAAATCCGCAGAAAGCGATCGCATTGACCCCTTTTTCGCTTAAACCGGAGAGGATGCGGGTCAACTCTCCCGGTTTCGAATCCACTTTCAGGGCGAGTTCGGAAACCTTTCGTGTGGCCATGTTGTTTCTCCAATGAAGGGCCTTACCCTAATCATTTCGGGGAAGGGGGGCAAGTTCTTCTCTGGGGTCTCTCCGGAAGAAAAGCTGTTTTCCCTGTTTGGAAAGCGGTTTCGAGCTTGACCCTGGGCGGGCCCATCGCTAGAATGCGCCGTTTCTGGGTGTCAAATGCGACTCTGGTGGCGTTGGCTGCTCTTTATTTTCCGTGCAATCGGGTTGGCTCTGTTCCAGGTCCGGCTCTACGGAATTGAAAATGTTCCCCGAAAGGGGGGCGTTATTTTAGCCTGTAACCACCAAAGCTTTTTTGACCCCGTTCTCGTCGGTATGGGTCTTCCTCGCGAGATTCATTTCATGGCGAGAAGATCGCTCTTTAATAATCCGGTATTTGGGGCCTTAATCGTCGTGTTAAACGCGTTTCCAATTTCACGGGACAGCCGCGACGTGAAGGGGGTGAAAGAATCTATTGCCAGGCTTCAATCCGGATGTGCCCTCCTGATCTTTCCGGAGGGAACAAGGACGCGGGATGGTAATGTCGCTCCGGTGAAAGCCGGGATCAGCATGATAGCGAAGCGCGCCGCCGTCCCCATTGTCCCTGTCCTCATCGAAGGCGCTTATAAGGTTTGGCCACGAAATCGGATCCTTCCGGGACCCGGTCGAGTGAATGTCTCTTTCGGTCCGGCGCTGTGCTGGAGTGATACGAAAGAGTGCGGAGATCGACTATCGGAAGGCTGGCGTGGTCTGTATCAGCGTGTTCATCGGAAAGTGCAAAGGAGCATATAGTTTTATGACCAATCGTAAACTCGTTAGAGAATTAGGCCTGAGTACAGATCAGGTCGATCAACTTACCGAAGAGATCTTCACGGCCAATCCGGTCGATGCCCAGAAGGTGTATGAGGAATCGCTTAAAAACTTCCAACCGGACACGATTATTCGTGGAAAGATTCTGAATATTGTCGGGGATGAAGTTCTCGTCGATATCGGTTACAAATCGGAAGGCGTTGTTCCAAAAAACGACTTTCAATATGAAGAGATCACTCTCGAACAGGAAATCGAGGTCTTCCTCGAGAACGTCGAGGATGATTCCGGGGTCATTACCCTCTCGAAGCAGAAAGCGGATAAAATTCGCGGATGGGAACGGATCATCACTTCGAACAAGGAAGGGGATGTCATTTCCGGCCGCGTTATTCGTAAGATCAAGGGTGGTCTTCTCGTTGATGTCGGTGTTCCGGTCTTCCTTCCCGCCTCTCAGGTCGATATTCGTCGCGTCGAAGATATCGGCGAATTCCTCGGGAAAACCGTTGAATGCAAGATTCTCAAAATTGATGAGAAGCGCATGAATATCATCGTTTCCCGCCGGAAGCTCCTCGAAGAGCAGCGGATGGAATCGAAAAACTCTCTTCTTACCGAGCTGGAAGAGGGGGATCTTCGAAAGGGTATCGTCAAGAACATTGCGGACTTCGGTGCGTTTGTGGATCTTGGGGGAATTGATGGCCTGCTTCATATCACCGATATGAGTTGGGGTCGTATTTCTCATCCGAGTGACATTGTTGCTCTCGAGCAGGATATTACCGTTAAGATTCTCAAAGTCGATCGGACTTCCGAACGGATCGCTCTTGGGCTGAAGCAACTCGCCAAGAATCCGTGGGAAGGGGTCGCGTCGAAATACCCGGTCAGCTCAAAGGTGATCGGCAAGGTGGTCAACCTCATGCCGTATGGTGCCTTTGTTGAACTCGAACCGGGGGTGGAAGGTCTCGTTCACATCAGCGAGATGTCCTGGACGAAGAGAATCAACCATCCTTCCGAGATGTTGACGATTGGCGAAGATGTCGAAGTTCAGGTCCTCGGCGTCGATATGGAGAAACAGGAACTCTCTCTCGGTCTCAAGCAGACCGGAACGAATCCATGGGATACCGTGCAAGACCGGTTCCAGGTTGGTGCTCAGGTCAGCGGAAATGTCCGCAATACCACGACCTATGGAGCCTTTATTGAATTGGAAGATGGTGTCGATGGTCTTCTTCATATCAACGACATGTCCTGGACCCGCAAGGTGGTTCATCCGAACGAGATTGTGAAGAAGGGGGAAATGATTCACGTTCTGGTTCTGTCGGTGGATCGTGAGAAGAAGCGAATTGCCCTTGGACTGAAGCAACTGCAGCTGAATCCTTGGGATACGGTTTTCCCTGAGAAATACAAGGTCGGAAGTGTGCTCGAGGGGCACATCACGAAGCTCGTCAGCTTTGGTGCTTTTGTCGAACTAGAAAGAGATCTCGAAGGTCTTCTTCACATTTCCAAGGTCGACAAGGATACCGAGATGGAAGGCCTGAAAGTAGGCGATTTGGTTGAAGTGAAGGTGGTCAAGATCGAGCCCGAGGAAGGGAAGATCGGCCTCTCTTTGAACCGGGTTGTGGATGGGGAAGAAGGGGAGGTTCCTGCGACCCCGGAAGCCGTAGTCGCACCTGCGGAGGAGGCCATCGCCACTCCCGAGGTTGAGGCGGCCCCTGTAGAAGAGGCTCCGGCGGAAGCCGCGCCTGCGGAGGAGGCCATCGCCACTTCCGAGGTTGAGGCGGCCCCTGTAGAAGAGGCTTCGGAAGAAGTCGCGCCTGCGGAGGAGACTCCTTCTGCTCCTGAAGAGGAGACCCCTTCGACGGAGGACAAGCCGACTTCGTCGGAATAGTCCTCTCGCATGGAGAAACAACCGAAGACCCCGCCCAATTTATTGGGCGGGGTTTTCGCATATAGGGCGCGGGGACGATGGGATCCGAAGAAACGGCGGCCGGAAAAATAGCGCGTCCGTACTCCTCTGTGCTAGAATCCGCCCCATATGTGTGGCATTGTCGGATACGTCGGTCCCAAACGTGCCCTTCCGATTTTGATCGATGGGTTGCGTTGCCTCGAATACAGAGGATATGACTCTGCCGGAGTCGTCGTTCTCAACGGGGAAGGGGTCGGTTGGGAGAAGAGTCCCGGCAAGATCCAGAATCTGGTCGATCGGTTGCGGACGAAATCGCTTCCAGGAACGATCGGGATCGGGCACACACGTTGGGCGACGCACGGCCATCCCAACGAACCCAATGCGCACCCTCACTTTTCCTGCGACCGCCGGATCTCTCTCGTGCATAACGGTATCATCGAAAACTTCACCGAACTGAAGAAGGAACTTCGGGGACACAAATTCTCCAGTGATACCGATACCGAGGTGATGGTGCACCTGATCGAGAAATATTACAAAGCGGAGAAGGGGCAACATCCCCTTCGCGCGGTATCCCGGGCGATGGAAAAGATTCAGGGGAGTTTTGGTGTCGTTGTTCTCTTCTCTGATTTTCCCGATCTCCTGATCGCTGCTCGGCGGAACAGCCCTCTCGTTTTGGGCGTGGGGAAGGGTGAGAATTTTGTCGCCAGCGATATCGCAGCCCTTTTGAAACATACCAAGAAGGTGATTCCTCTTGAGGAAGGAGAGATCGCGAAGATTGATCCCTCCGGAATTAAGGTAATGGGGCCGGACCATAAGAAGATCCGGAAAACCCCGATTCGAATTAACTGGGGTGTGGAGGCGACCGCAAAAGGGGGGTACCCCCACTTCATGCTCAAGGAGATCAACGAGCAACATCAGACCTTGGCTGCCGAATTGGGGGGGCGGGTTGATGCTCCGCGGGGAGAAGTGCGGTACGAGAAACTCGGGTTAACCTTAGCGCAGATCAAAAAGTTCGATCGCGTCGTCGTCGCTGCTTGTGGAACCGCCTGGCATTCCGGATTGGTTGCCAAATGTGCGATCGAAGAGAACGCGGGGATTCCGGTTGAGGTTGCCATGGCGAGTGAATTGAGGTACGGACATAGTCCTCTGGACCGGCGGACCTTGATGCTGGCGATCTCCCAATCGGGGGAGACCGCGGATACGCTTGCCGCGGTCCGGGTGGCGAAAGAGGCGGGATCAAAGGTCCTCGCACTGACCAATATTCGGGGAAGTTCTCTTTCCCGGGAGGCGGACGGCACGATCTTCATGCGGGCTGGACTTGAGGTAGGGGTTGCCGCGACGAAGACCTATACCTCGCAACTGATCAACGTTCTTCTTTTCTCTCTCTACCTTGGGAGGAAACGGGGAAAGCTTTCCCGGGAGACGGCCCGGGGACTGTTAAAAGAGGCGATGCATCTTCCCGTACATGCAGAGAAATTGATCGGAGCGGACAGGAAAATTCGGAAATGTGCGCGTAAGTTTAAACGGGGCAGCGACTTCATGTTTATCGGGCGAGGCTACAATCTCGCCACGGCATTTGAAGGGGCCCTGAAGATGAAGGAAATCTCCTACCTTCATGCAGAGGGGTACGGTGCGGGTGAAATGAAGCATGGGCCTCTGGCTCTTGTTGATCGTAGGATGACGGTCGTTGGAATCGCGCCGGAAGGTCGGGTTACCGAGAAGATGATTTCGAATATGCAGGAGATCAAAGCGCGGCGGGGAAACCTGATCGCGGTGGTGACAAAGGGGAGGAAACTTCCTCTTGCGGATGTTCTGATCGAAATTCCCCCTTGTCCCGAGATGTTTTCGCCCATCCTTGGAGTGATCCCGCTTCAACTCCTTGCGTACCATACCGCGGTGGGATTAAATAAAGATGTGGACCAACCCCGAAATCTCGCCAAGAGTGTTACGGTTGAATGAATTACTTGGGTACGTTGGAGTCTCTGCCCATGATTGAACTCAGTGAAAAAACAATTCAAATTATAGATGCTCTTTTCGGGCAAGAGCAAAGAGCCCACGTTTATGAGCTCTTAAGAACAGAATGCGCAGAAAACATTCCATTTTGTGAAAACCATAACCCACCTAATATGGAAAGGATTCGTTTTTCGTTTTGAAACTGAGCGAAGGTCAAATTGATAAGTTGTCCCAAGCAATTGAATTGGCTCAAGTGGATTGGCGAGATCTATTTATGGCTGCCGGTTTTGGTCTTGACACGGAAGCACATCAGAGGTGGGTGCCATGATAATGAAAACGTAAAGGGCATTATTGTTGCCGGAAAATATAATGGAATTTTTTACCAGGCTCAAAAAGCTGTTAAAAACGTCGAAGTAGCCCTATACGAAGTGAATTTTCGACTGAATGGGTATAAATAAATTACATGACCACCGTTGGAATGCATTTTCTTACGGCGGAATAACGTCTGGTTTGTATGAAGCTGCTTTTTCTATTAATACCGATTCTGATCCAGGACCCTGATCCCCAGGACAAGGTCCGGCGGATCGAGCAGGCGATCGACTGGATATCGGAATCAGATCCCGATTTGCGTCAGGCGGGTCGGAAGATCCTTTTCGAGTCGGGTCCGGAGGCGATCCCCTTCCTCGAAGGAAGAATTACGAAGAAAGGGCTCGACGCCATCTATGAAGTTCTTCAGATTTTGCAGGCCCGTTCGGGACCGGAATCAACGCGCTGGGTAGAAGAGGAGGAACTCCCTCTCGAAGAAGATTTCAAGAAAGCTCTCCCGAAGGTGCCGAAGAGACAGGTCGACCAATATATCTTCTCCAAGTATTACGAGGCGTGGTCGCACGCAAAATCCGGGAATTTCCAGCGGGCGATCTCCGTGGCAGATGCATTGCTTCTTCTCGAACCGAAATCCCGGTATCGCCAAAAGATCGGGGAACTGCGCCGCTATTGTGACCATCGATTGACACAGGAGACTCTCTGTGAGGCGCGGATTATTCCTTCCAAGTCTGTCGCGCTCCGGGGGGAGAAACTCGAATGTCTTCTTCAGATCCGGAATCGCCGCCAGAAAGAGATTCAATTCAATTTTGGTGCGGAAGGTCAGGGCTTTGCGGTGATCAACCAGACGGTTCGGGTTCCTGCTTTGCGGGGGGATGAGCATCAGTTTAATCAGAGTCACCAGGTTCATTTTGAGAATGAGATCCCGATAGCCGTGGAAGCCCAGTGGGAGCATACTTTTCTGGTCGATACCGGGTCGGAATTGAATATATCGGAAGATCTCCAGGTGATTACCCTCCAGGGGTGGATGTTGCCGCAGAAAATTCAACTCGGTGCAGGATCGATGACGAAACGGATCATCTTTGAACCGGCTGAAATTATGGTGGTATCGAAGAAGTATGAACCCGACCTTGCCGATCCCCTTGCCGGTTTACGTCGTGCCATTGATTCGGGGACGGTCAACGACGTCTTCGTCCTGTCTCATCTTCTGGAGGGCGAACAGAAAGAGGTCGGAATCGGATTATTGATTGAGCAGCTTTCCACGTCCAAAACAACGTCTGGTTCCACTTTTTTGACCCAGCTACTGACCTTTTTGACAGGAGAAAAGATTGGTTCCCGGGCGGAGAAATGGGTCAAGTGGTGGAAAGAGCGAAAGAATAAGAAGGAATCCAAATGAGTTCAACTCCCCAGGAGCAGTACCATCGTCTGGTTCGCGGTTCGGTTATGATGACCACCGAAGCGGAACTGAAGAAAAGGCTCTCTCTCGGTAGACCTTTGCGTGTGAAGCTTGGGGTCGATCCAAGTAGCTCTGATCTTCATCTGGGCCATACCGTCGTCCTTCGAAAACTTCGGCAATTTCAGGATGAGGGGCACCAGGCGGTTCTGATTATCGGGGACTTTACGGGACTTGTGGGGGATCCCACGGGGCGATCGAAGACGCGCCCCCAACTGACCCCCGAGCAGGTGGATGAAAATGCCAGGACGTACATTGATCAGGTAGAGAAGGTTTTGGACGTATCGAAATTGGAGATTGTTCGAAACTCCCAATGGCTGAAGCCGCTCACGCTTTATCAGCTGATTCAACTCGCCTCCAAGATGACGGTGGCTCATTTCCTCGAGCGGGATGATTTCCAGAAAAGGTATCGAGGGGGAGTTCCAATCGGTATTCATGAATTTCTCTATCTGATCATGCAGGCGTACGATTCGGTCGAAGTGAAGGCGGACATCGAATTGGGGGGGACGGACCAGACCTTTAATCTCATGGTGGGCCGGGATCTCATGCGGGACATGGGAATGGACCCTCAGTGTGCGATGACGATGCCTCTCCTTGTAGGGACCGATGGGAAAGAGAAGATGTCCAAGTCCTATGGGAACCATGTGGGGATCAGCATGGAAGCATTCGAGATGTACTCGCGAATCCTCTCTCTGCCGGACGACCTCATGAAAGATTACTATACCCTCTTGACGCTTCTTCCTGGTGATGAGATCGACCGCCTTTGTGATGGAGAAAAGACCCATCCGAAAGCGGCAAAGGATCGGCTTGCCCGGGAGGTGGCGGCCGCCTACTACCCTCGGGAAGAGGTCGATATTGCGGCCAATCGATGGGAAGAAAAATTTTCCCAGAAGAAGGTGACGGATGTAAAGGAGTTGACCCTCGAGGAAAGGCCGGTCGCTCTCATTCCCCTTCTCCGGGCAACCGAAATCCCGAAATCCAATGGAGAGGCGAGAAGGTTGATCGAGCAGGGGGGGGTGGAGATCGATGGATTGCGTATGGTCGACCCGAAAGCGGAACTCGATTTGAAGGCGGGTGCGATTCTCCGTGTGGGAAAGAAGCGCCAATTCTTCCGGGTCACTTGGTCATGATTGAGGTGGGAGTAAAGAATGAATTCTAAATCGTCCGTTCTTGCCGTATTTCTGGTCCTTGCGGTTGCAGGAGCAGTCTGGTACGTCGCTTCGGATTCTGGGCCGGGTCCGGGGGGCGCTTCTCCGGAGGTTTCAAGACCGGATCCATGGGCCCAATATGCCCAGGAGGAATTAACCTCGATTCGATCCGCCGAAGGGGCTCTCGAATATTTTGTCGGTGCGGGGAAAATTCTTAGTCGCTACCGGGTGTTGCGAAATAAGGTGCGCGGAACAAAGTGGGAGGCCCGGGCCAGCCAACAAGAGGCGGCGTTCCGAGATTCTCTCCAACGAGCGGCAGGGGAGGAGTTGGAGAAGATCCGTGCCCTCGAAAAGCCTCTTCGGGAACAAAAGGCGGATGCCAAGGTTCTGACTCTCTACAACTCTTTCCCAGGTCAATTTGTCCCGGTGACTCCAGAGGGAGAGATTGTAGCGGATGAAATCCGGATTCTGCGCTCGCGGATTCGGGATCGATTTATTGGGGATCGGAAAATTCTGGAAGAGCACCTCAAACAGTGGGAGTTGGAGGAGGCACGGAATATTTTAGTTCGAATGGAAGGGTTCACTTCGGACGAACTCCGTAAAGATATAGACGAGTTGGAAGAAACGATCGTGGAGTTGGAGCGGGCTCGTTCCGTTCAGGTGCAAAGATATGTCGCAGATCAATATCTGACCGTGGATCAGCAGATTCGGGCTGCCATGAAAAAGCGAAATGCCTCTGTTGCCGTGAGAGCGATTCTCCGGTTTCTCGAACAGGACTGGAGAGAGAACGAAAGCCCCTTTGTCTATCTTCCTTCCGTTGATTACGCAGAACTGATCCGGTTGATTCGGGGAGAGCAATGGAAGGATGTTCTGGGTCGAACCCAAATCGATCCAGAGACGCCTTCCCATATGTTGACCGCACAGGAGATCCTTCTTGATTTGAGGTGCGCCGCTCTTGTGAGCCTCTTCAGGAAGAAGGCGGAAGAGGGTTTGGCTCTGGCTCTTGATACGGGAGAAAAAAGTCTCTTCGAATTTCAACGGGCGCGCGGATCGAAAAGTTACCTGATTCGCAAGGAAGGTCATCTCTGGTTGGTGGTGGGAGAAGATCGCATCATTCCTCTCGAGGGTCTTGGCTCTTTTCCAACGGTCGATCTGGTCACCCTCGGAATTTTTGGATGGGGCAAAGAAACGCCTTCGTTTGAGACTTCTCCCTGGGGGCAGATGGCAGCCGGACTTCTTTTCCACTTCTCCGGTTCGGCGGTCGATTTTGGGCGCTCTCGGCAATATTTACAGAAGGCGAAGGAACTCGGGATGAAGGGGGTCGATGTCTATCTTTCCACCCTTTCGGCCTCCCAGACGGATCGTCAGGAGATGATGATTCGGCAGGAGATCCATCAGGTCGAGAATTGGATTCGCAAGCACAAGTATGAGGAGGCGTGGGTGACTCTCGATACACTTCTTCGAGAGTCGAGTCATCCTCTCGTCGTTTCGAAAAAAGAGGAGCTTGCGGAGAAACTCACTTTGATCAATGCGAAACGGACCGTTTTGAAAAAATTGTCGTCCGATTTCCGTGCTCCGGTAACGTATACCTCCTCGGGGCGGCTCCAGGTGAAATACGATTTTTCGATGCCCAAACAGATCGAAGCCTTTGGGTCCCTGGAAAAGGCGGGGGGGCATTCCCTGCGGGGACGTTGGAAATGGCGTCAAGGCGTAATGGAGTCGGCCACATTTCCTTCTGCGATGCAGTGGAAGATTCCGATGAAGGGCGATCTCGATATTTTCTATGAACTGACTCCCATGGAGGATCCTCAGAATATCGTGATCGATCTTTTCTACCATCCGGGGGGAAAGAAACATTACGCGGTGGTCTTTGGCTTCGATTGGGTGGGGCGCGCGAACGGAGACCCCCAGAATGAAGTGGAAGAAAAGTTTGGGATGCCCCGGACCTGCATCCTGAAATACCCGGTCGATGTTCTTCTGCGGGACTGGGAATTGCCCGGGACATGGGCGCGTTGGAAAGAGCGCCTGGTTGGGGGCGCGGTACAGTCGGTTTCGATACAGCGGGAGACCACCCACTACGTTCGTATTCTTCGGGAAGAAGCTCGTCTGCAACTTCATGTCGACGGGAAACTCGTATGGGAAGGGGAGGATGCGGAATACCGCGAAGGCTTCCTTCTTTTTTATTCCGATTGCCGGACACGGATCGACAATCTCCGGATTCGTTTTGATGCGACGGAATAGAAGGAAAAGGGGACACAGATCTTTTTCTCCGGTACAATCGGGCGGTCATGAGTAAAGAAAAAGAGTCCTCGAACAAACTCCTTATATGGATCCTCCTGGGAATCACCCTTGGTGCCCTGGTGGGTGGATTCTGGCCGACTGTCGGGCATGAGCTTGAATTCGTCGGGGAACTTTTTCTCAATGCGCTCAAGATGTTGGTCGTTCCCCTGGTGATTGTCGCCATGGTGACCGGAATCACGCGCCTTGGAGATATTCGCAGGCTGGGGGGAATCGGCGGAAAAACGATCACCTATTACATGGTGACGACCGCATTTTCCGTTCTGATTGGTATTATTCTCGTCAATATCGTTCAACCGGGGACGGCGGATACGGAGGAAGAACGAGTCGCTCTGCGCGGAGGCCAACTTCTCCCTGAGGCGGAATACACGATTAAAGGGAAGCGCCTTACTCTTCTGGAGGGATCCTTCTCCGATTTTGATACGCGCTATTTGGTCTCCCTTTCGGGGCAAGAGATCTCTGGACGGGTCGTCTCTGAAAATGACGCCTCCGGCACGGTTGAGGTGGCTGATTGGATCGAGAATAAGGGAGGGGAAATCGTTGTTCCCGCTTCCCGCGGAAAAGGGCTTACGGTAGACCTCGCGGTGGCGGCGAAGGTCAAGGGGAAAGAGGGGCGGAGCATCGGGGATGTTCTCAAGGATGTCCTGATGGGTCTTATTCCGAAGAACCTTTTCAAATCGATGGTCGAAACAAAAATTCTTCCTCTGATCGTCTTCAGCCTCATCTTTGGTGCCGTATTGACGACGCTGGGAGAGCGTGGCAAAACGGTCATTCTTTTCTTCGAAGGGGCGAACGAAGCGGTGATGGCGATCGTTCGGCTTCTGATGTACACCGCTCCGGTCGGTGTGGGGGCCCTTGTTGCGGGGCGTCTTGGACAAGCGGGTGGCTTTGTCGGATTCTGGCCGGAACTTTTGCAGGTCGGGTCGTACGCGCTTGTCGTGATCGGCGGGCTTCTGATTCATGCGGTGATTGTTCTCCCGCTTATTCTTCGCATCTTTGCGAAGCGCAGTGTCTTCTCTTATTTCAAGAATATGGCGACGGCTCTGACGACCGCCTTTTCGACGGCATCAAGTTCAGCCACGCTTCCCATCACGATGCGCAATGTGACCGAGAAAAACAAAGTTTCGGAGCGTACCTCCGGATTTGTCCTCCCTCTTGGCGCCACGATCAACATGGATGGCACGGCCATGTACGAAGCGGTGGCGGCGATCTTCATTGCCAATGTCTATGGAATCGACCTCGGCATGATCGAGATGGTGATCATCTTCCTGACGGCGACGCTCGCCGCGATCGGGGCGGCCGGGATTCCCGAAGCGGGGCTGGTCACGATGGTGATCGTTCTTCAGGCGGTCGGGTTGCCGATCGAGGGGATCTCGCTTCTCTTGATTATCGACTGGTTCCTCGACCGGTGTCGCACGACGGTCAACGTCTGGGGCGATTCTGTTGGGGCGGCGGTGATTGATGCCGGGGTGAAAGAAAGTCCCCCTGCGACCTAAACCTCCTGTTGCCAATTCCCCTGTCCAACCGTACAATCCCTCCCCTTATGTTACCCGTCGTTGCCGTTGTCGGCCGTCAGAATGTCGGAAAGTCTTCGCTGGTGAATGCCCTGGCGAAAATGCGACTTTCCATCGTGGATGCCACGCCGGGGGTGACACGAGACCGGACCGACAACCTCATCTCTTATCTCGGGAGAACCTTCAATCTGGTCGATACCGGGGGGATTGGGCTGGAGAAGAACGATTTCTTCCACGATGCGGTTGATAAGCAGATCCAGTTTGCGATCGATCAGGCCGATCTGATCCTTTTCGTTCTCAGTGTTCAGGACGGGGTGACGGAACTGGACGCGCGTGTTGCCCGGCGACTCCGAAAATCCCGCAAAGAGATCCTCCTCGTGGCGAACAAAGCGGATACGTTGGAGATGGAGAAGGGGGTGGCTGACCTCTTTGAACTCGGTTTCGGGGAAGCGTTTGCCGTCTCTGCGGTGCATCGCCGTCGAACCGGAGAGCTTCTGGAACTGTTGGCCTCCAAATTCCCGGAACAGCCTTACCCGAAGAAGGGGATCCGGATTGCCGTGGTCGGTAAACGGAATGTCGGAAAGTCGACCTTTATCAACGGTCTTGCCGGGGAAGAGCGGGTGATCGTGAGTGAACTCGCCGGAACGACACGGGATTCGGTCGACGTGAAGATCGAACGGGATGGCAAGATTCTGACGCTCATCGACACCGCCGGGCTGCGGAAGAAGGGAAAGGCAGAAGATTCGGTCGAACTCTTCAGTCGTGTCCGGTCCGAGGGCGCGATCAAGCGGGCGGATGTGGTGCTCTTCATGATTGAAGTGCAGAAGTCGATTACCGAGGTGGACAAGAGAATTGCCTCCTTGATTGAAAAAGAGAAGAAGCCGTGCGCGGTTCTCTTGAATAAATGGGATCTCATTCCCGAAAAGTTTGAAACCCATGAGTTCATCGATTACCTGGCGAAAGCGATGCCGCTTTTACGGTATGCTCCTGTTGGAATTCTTTCCGCGATCAAGGGGGAGAAACTATGGGACATCATTCAGATGGGAGAAGATCTATACAATCAGGCGAGCATTAAAGTTCCGACCAAGGAATTGAACGATGCGCTCAATGCGGCCCAGAAGCTGCGGACCCCTTCGGGAAAACGGGGGAAACTGGCGCGGATCTACTACGCGGCTCAGAAGGGGGTTCTTCCTCCCCGGTTTATCATCTTCTGCAACGATCCCCGTATTTTCGCGCAGGATTATCTGCGGTATCTCGAGGGGAAAATGAGGGAGTTTCTGCCCTTTCCGGAAGTTCCGATTCGCCTTGAGCTGAAACCGAGAAGCCGTCGGAAAAAGAAATCCTAGTCTTTCTGCATCCGGTGGGCGGGGCCCGGAGAGCTTTTCCCTTCGAACATCTTTGCCTGGTTCTTTCCCGCCTTTTTCGCTTCGTACATCGCGAAGTCCGCTTTTTCAATCAGATCAGACATCGAATCTCCGGCGACAAGTTCTCCGACCCCGATACTGACGGTGCAGGTGAGGGGGGGCTCGGTCGGGAAGGGGTAGCCCGCAAATTCAGAGCAGAGCTTTTCGGCCGTTCGGAACGCCTTCTTCCGATCTTGTCCCGGAAGAAGAAGGACCACTTCTTCGCCACCGAACCGGGCGGAGAGGTTGGCCGGAACCGCCTGTCGGATTCTCTTTCCCATTTCAGCCAGAACGACATCTCCGGTCTGGTGTCCGTAGGTATCATTGATCTTCTTGAAGTCGTCCATGTCGACCATGAGGAGGGAAAGAGGAAGCTCTTTTTCGGTGTGAGATTTGACCAACTCTTCCGTCTGGGCGAAGAAGAACTGGCGGGTGCGCAGTTTTGTGAGCGTGTCGACGGTGGCGCGTTCAAAGAGGTTTGCATTCTGTAGCGCGATGCCAACCTGTGCTGCGAAGACCGTAAGAAACTCGAGGTCGTCCTGGGTGAAGACCGCTTTGTTGTCCCGGTCGGTGAGCGTAATCACCCCCATCGACTGGTCCTCGGGAACAGGACTTTCCGTTCTTGTGGGGATCGGGACGATCAGGAAGGAGCTTGATTCATATTTTCGTTCCGGATGAGTGCCTTCCATTTCCGAACAGTTGGTGACGAGCATCGGTTTGTTTTCGGCGAGAACTTTTCCGCAAAAGGTCTCCTCCATTTGGGGATCGATTCCACTCCAGACATGCTGGTCAATCCAGGTGGACCAGCCAATTTGTAATTTTTTCCCCCCTCCTTCTTTCAGAAGGATCGAGCCTTTCCGGCAGTGAAAAAGTTCACACGCGTATTCGATCGCCTCCCGGATGACCACTTTTCGGGAAAGGTAGGAACTGATCTTTCGGGAAAACTGTCCGAGGCGGGCGAGGGTGCGGCTGTAACTGACCGTGCGGTGGTAGTGCAGTACATTCTCAATGGCGAGCGCCGCCTGGGTCGCGATCCCATTGATGAGGTTCAGTTCGTCTTCCCGGTACGGTTGGGACTCGGAGAGTTGATCGAGATAGATCACCCCGAGAATCTGATCTTTCTTGATGAGCGGGACGCAGATCGCCGAGTGGATCTCCTGGTCGACAATGCTCTGTTTGAGGTCGAACCTCTGATCCTGACTGGCATCTTCCGTGAGGATCGCTTCCCGTTTCTGGAGCGTCTCATTCAGGATTGTTTTCGATACGCGGGTGAAGCCGGTCTGTTTTCCGGTCGGACTGATCCGTTGCCCTTTCAGTTCGAGTCTTTTCTGGTCATCGAAAAGGTAGACGAAGGCCCGGTCCGGTTCGAGAAATTCGAAGAGAATATTGAGCAGTTCTTCCACCACCTGGGGAAGGTCGAGCGTTGCGTTGAGCGCCGCGCCAACCCGGTAGAGCGTTTCGAGATGTTCGTTGAGTGTCTTTCGACTCCGGAAGGTTGAGATTACTTCTTCGACCGATTGGAAGTGGCCGACACGGGATCGGACGATCGCGGTCTCCTCATCTTCCTCATCGTCGCTGACGGTGGCTACGTCATCGGAGTAGCTCGTTTCGTCACTGAAAAGAAGGGTGACGTCGCCGAGGGAGACGAGATCGCCATGATTGAGTTGTTCTTCCCCATTAATCACGATTCCGTTGATTGCGATGGTGCAGGAATCGCTGAACGGAAGGATCTGGAACGCTTCGTTCTTTCGTTCGATTCTCGCGTGGATTCCTTCGAGGGAAGCGTCATCGATAACGAGGTGGTTCTCCGCGGATTGTCCAACCGTGGTTGTTTCTGTCAGCGGGGTAATGCTTCCCACTTCCGGTCCATCGATGATGACGAGTTGAGCCATGTCTCTTGAGGCTCATGATAATCATCGAAAGGCGTTTGCGGGAAGGGAAATCAGGGTCGGAAACAGCGCCGGCACCGGGCTTCGTATTTGTCAGTGCTGCCGACTTCGATCCTTTTCTTTCCGGAGCTGACCCTCTGGTTGCGGTTGGCGGGGTTGCCGCAGATGACGCAGATCGCGAGATTCTTGGTCACATATTCGGCGACGGCGAGCAGTTTCGCCATTGGTTCGAAGGGAACTCCACGGAAATCCTGGTCGAGACCCGCTACGACAACACGGCGGCCGCTGTTGGCGAGGTCCTGGCAGATACCGAGAATGTCATTGGTAAAAAATTGTGCTTCGTCGATGCCGATGACATCGGTGTCGGGCCGGACCTTTTTGAGGATTTCAGCTGCGGTCTTCACCGGTTGGGAGAGAAGTTTCGTCTTGTCGTGGGAAACGACATACTCCTTCGAGTACCGCTTGTCGAGCGAGTGTTTGAACACTTGAACCTTCTGCCGGGCGATGGTCGCAAGTCGGACGCGGCGGATCAGTTCCTGGGTTTTGCCCGCGAACATACTGCCGCAAATGACTTCAATCCATCCTGTTCCTCGTGGCCATTGGTGCATCGCATGTTATAGTATCTTCGAAATCGAGAACGTCCAGTGAAGAAAGAAGAACCGGGAATCAAAATTGTCCAGAAGAACAAGAAGGCCTTCTTCAACTATGAAATAGTGGAGAAGATCGAGGCGGGGATCGTTTTGACCGGGCCCGAGGTGAAGTCGATCCGGGACGGCAAGGTGAGTATCGGCGAGTCGTACGCCCGGATTACGGACGGGGAGGTCTGGGTGATCAATATGGATATTTCCGCCTACTCTCATACGCCGGCCGAACTGCAGCAGCCGAAGCGGCCCCGGAAGCTTCTTCTTAAGAAGCGGGAGATCGGGAAACTGCTTGGGAAAACGAAGCAGAAAGGGCTGACGCTCATTCCGTTGATGCTGTACTTTAAGTGCGGATATGCGAAGATAGAACTCGGCAGGGGGCGCGGAAAAGGGGTCAATGATAAAAGCGCTTCGATGAAGAAGAAGGAATTGGATCGCGAAGCACGACAGCGCACGATGCGCTGACGATCTTTGGAAAATTGGGCCCGACATGGTTTCGACCGGGTTGAGGACGCCGGATGTGGCGCGCCGAGGATACTCGTTGGCCTCGTTAAAAAACGGGTAAAAACAATAACTGATACCAGTTACGCACCTCTGGCTGCATAGTCGGACGTCGCCTGATTTCAGCCTGCAATCCCCTTCGGGGGAGGGATCAGAACCGACGTAAAAACGCGGGATATGTCTACACGTTGTTCCTCGAGGGCGTGAAGATGAGAATTACACTGGAGGAAGGCCTGAAGGGATCCTGTTCGTTGGGAGCCCCAATGGCGAGATAAAACACGAACTACGCGCGTAGAAGCACCTGCTGAGACGCCTTGGGACGGGAGTTCGATTCTCCCCGGGTCCACCATTTTCTCCGACCGATTAATAGGTAAGGAACGATTTAATCGGAAGCGGTGTGTCGATCGGGACCCACCGTGCGAGTACGATCGCAAACCACTCGCTCCATTTCCGTTTCGGACCTTTCCGGGTCCACTTTACTTCGCTCGATCGAGAACCGCCTTGAGCGTGAAGGAGACCGGGACGTGGAAGATGTAGAGCTCTCTCTGGAGTTTGTCCTTGTCGGAGAGGGGCATCATGACCGTTCCCTGAATTCCGCTCTTGAGAAGGTGGCACTCCGCCCGGATCCCGATGCGGACGAGACCAAAATCGGCCGCGGCGGTCGTATCGGCAAAGTAGGCCCCGGCCGCCTTGACCCGGAAGCCGAGTTTCCCGTTTCGGCCCTTCTTCGAGTCGGTACCGACGGAGATCTCAAGGTCGTAATTGACGCCGGTACGGGCCTGCAGGTTGAGCCACCAGACTCCCACCGGAACCGTTTTCTGCAGATCGACAATCACATGCTTGTAGGCGAAGTTGCGTCCGACTTCCCGATAGCCATCCTCGGAATAGAAACGGAAGTTGCCGAGGCGGATCTGGGCGTAGTTGAAGCGATCTTTTTTTCCGCCCAGAACTTTGGACGACCCCATCCATTCG
>PVBE011393058.1_pt1 | contig 22164 bp, 19 predicted proteins | sample 1631181 | NCBI WGS metagenome assembly PVBE01 (sample SAMN08397723, study PRJNA350692) | Marine metagenome, whole genome shotgun sequencing project. | isolation source: water | place: Pacific Ocean | collected 2012-04 | reverse complement strand
TGGGCTGGTGGGGCGTGCCCCAGGCTCATGATGGCGGGGTCCATGATGGCGGCTCGCGCGCGGTGAGGCAAGAAGGCCCTTTGCAGAGTGTGGGAAATACCCTCGCCGCCGGGTGCCATATGTTAGATTTTATCCACTAGGCTGCTAAATACGTCGGACGGCGAGGGTGGCGATGAGTTTGGTCGACGAAATTGCGCAACCCGATCCCCCGCGCCGCGCCATCGAGGCCGCCTATCGTCAAGACGAGACCGCCGCCATCGAGGCCCTTCTCCCCGCCGCCACCTTCGGGGCGGAGGCGCAAGGGCGCATCGCTGAAAAGGCCGGCCGCCTGGTCGCCCACGTGCGTCAGGAGCGCCTGGGAAGCGGCGGCCTCGACGCCTTCCTCCACGAATATCAGTTGTCGACGCGCGAGGGCGTGATTCTCATGTGCCTGGCCGAGGCGCTGCTGCGCATTCCCGACGCCGAGACCGCCAACCGGTTGATCCGCGACAAATTCTCCGAAGCCGATTGGGAGGCCCATCTCGGCCACAGCGATTCGGTTTTCGTCAATGCCTCGACGTGGGCGCTCATGCTGACCGGGCGCGTCGTCAAACTGGAGGAAGGTTCGACCGGGGATCCGCGCTCGGCGCTGCGCCAACTGGTAGCGAAGAGCGGCGAGCCCATCATCCGCCAGGCGACGACCCAGGCCATGCGCATCATGGCGCGCCAGTTCGTCATGGGACGCACCATCGGGGACGCCCTGGAACGGGCACGCCAGGCGGAGCACCGCGGCTATCGCCATTCCTACGACATGCTGGGCGAGGCGGCACACACCAAGGACGACGCGGAGCGCTATTTCGTGGCCTATCGCCAGGCCATCGATGCCATCGGCGGCACCGACGGCGGGCGCGGCGCCATCGAGGCACCGGGAATTTCGGTCAAACTTTCGGCGCTCCACCCACGCTACGAATTCGCCCAACGCCGCCGCGCCGTCCCCGAGCTTGCGGCGTGCCTTGGTTCCCTGGCGGCGCAAGCCAGGAAGGCCGGGATTGGGATTTGCGTGGACGCCGAGGAGGCCGAGCGCCTCGAATTGTCGCTCGATATCGTCGCCGAGGTAATCGGGGATGCGCAGCTCGCCGGCTGGGAGGGCTTTGGAGTCGCCGTGCAGGCCTACCTGAAGTGCGCTTCCCAGGTCATCGACTGGCTCGCCGCCCTGGCCCGTGACAAGGGCCAGCGGCTGATGGTGCGTCTCGTCAAGGGGGCGTACTGGGACAACGAGATCAAGCTCAGCCAGGAGCGCGGCCTGAAAAGCTATCCCGTGTTCACCCGCAAGGCCTCGACCGACGTCTCCTATCTTGCCTGCGCGAGCCGCATGCTGGCGGCGCGTGACGCCTTCTATTGCCAGTTCGCCACCCACAACGCCCATACCCTGGCCGCCGTCCTTGAGATGGCCGGCGACGACAAGGAGTTCGAATTGCAGCGCATCCACGGCATGGGCGAGGCCCTCTACGACCAGGTGGTGGGCGAGGGCGGCTTCGCCGTTCCGTGCCGGGTATATGCCCCGGTCGGCAGCCACGAGGACCTGCTTCCCTACCTAGTGAGGCGCCTTTTGGAAAACGGCGCCAACACATCGTTCGTCAACCGCATCGTCGACGAGGAATTGCCCGTTGACGCCATCATCGCCGATCCCACCGCCAAGGTGGCGGCGCTGGCCGTCAAGCCCCATCCCGGTATCCCGCTGCCGGGCGATCTTTACGGCGCCGCCCGCCGCAATTCGTCGGGCCTGGACCTGGCCAGCCCGGCCGACGTCCGCGAGTTGGGGCGGGCCATGGAGGAGGCGGCGGGACCGTGGACGGCGGCGCCCATGGTCGATGGCAGGACGCGGGCTGACAGGGAACGCACGCTGTTCGATCCCGCCGACCACCGCCGGCGCGTCGGCACGGTGGCCGAGGCGCTCGCCGCCGCCGCTTCGGCGGCACCCGAGTGGGCCGCGACGCCCCTCGAGGAGCGGGCCGGGTGCCTGGAACAGGCCGCCGATCTCATGGAGGAAGAGCGTGCCGAGCTCATGGCGGTGTGCGTGCGCGAGGCCGGGAAGACCATTGCCGATGCCCTGGCCGAGGTGCGCGAAGCCGTCGATTTCTGCCGCTATTACGCGGCCCGGGGACGCGCCGACTTCACCGCGCCCGAGGATCTACCGGGACCGACCGGCGAAAGCAACCAGGTGTCGCTGCACGGGCGCGGTGTGTTCGCCGCCATCAGCCCGTGGAACTTCCCCCTCGCCATCTTCACCGGCCAGGTTTCGGCCGCCCTGGTGGCCGGCAACGCGGTGGTCGCCAAGCCGGCCGAGCAGACGCCGCTGATCGCGGCCAGCGCCGTCGACATCCTGCACCGCGCCGGGGTGCCGGGCGGGGTCCTGCACCTGTTGCCCGGGGACGGCCCCGGCGTCGGCGCGCCGCTGGTCGCCGACGGCCGCGTCTCCGGGGTCGTCTTCACCGGCTCGGTGGAGACGGCGCATCTCATCAACAGGGCACTGGCGGCGCGTCCGGGCGCGATCGCGCCGCTGATCTCCGAAACCGGGGGCCAGAACGCCATGATCGTCGATTCGACAGCGCTCGCCGAACAGGTGGTCTCCGACGCCGTCTCCTCAGCTCTCGGCAGCGCCGGACAACGCTGCTCGGCCCTGCGCGTGCTCTTCTTGCAAGACGAGATCGCCGTCCGTATCACCGATATGCTGGCCGGCGCCATGGCCGAACTGGTGGTGGGCGACCCCGGCCTGCTGGCCACCGACGTCGGTCCCGTCATCGACGCCGAAGCCCTGGCGCCGCTCGAGGATCACGCTAAGCGCATGGAGCGCGAGGGGCGCCTGATCTACCAGACAGCGCTTTCGGAGACGTGCGCCCACGGGACGTTTTTCGCGCCGCGCGCTTATCTGATCGACCGAATGGACCTGCTGGAGGGCGAGGTCTTCGGTCCCATCCTGCACGTGATTTCATATGCCGCGGACCGTCTGGACGAGGTCATCGAGGCGGTGAACGGGGTCGGCTATGGCCTGACGTTGGGCATCCACAGCCGCGTCGATGCCACCGTGCGCTATATCCAGCGGCGCTTGCGCGTCGGCAACACCTACGTCAACCGCAACATGATCGGCGCCGTGGTCGGCGTCCAGCCGTTCGGCGGCGAGGGCCTTTCCGGCACCGGTCCCAAGGCTGGCGGGCCACGCTATCTGCACCGTTTCGCCACCGAGCGCACGATGTCGATCAACACTGCGGCGGCTGGCGGCAACGCCGCCCTCATGTCGCTCGGCGAGGAGGAGACCTTCTAATGGATAGCGATACCTTCAACGTCACTACATATGACGCCGTCATCGTCGGCGGCGGCATCATCGGCAGTGCCATCGCCTACTTCCTCGGAACCGAGCCTGCGTTCACCGGCTCGGTGGCTGTCGTGGAGCGCGACCCAACCTATGCCGAGGCCTCGACGCCGCGCTCCGCCGGAGCCATTCGGCAACAGTTCTCGACACCGGAAAACATCAATATTTCCAGTTATGGAGTAGAGTTTTTTAAGAATGTAGATGAATATCTGTCGGTGGATGGTGAGGCTCCGGATATCGGCTTCAACGAGCGTGGTTTCCTGTTCCTGGCAAGCCCCGAGGGCCTGGCCGCCCTTGAGCAAAACCACGCCATCCAGCGCTGCCACGGCGCCGACGTGACGCTGCTCTCGCCAACCCAGTTGGAGGAGCGCTTTCGGTGGCTCAGCACCGATGGGCTGGCCGCTGGCTCGCTCGGCCTCAGCGGCGAGGGCTGGTTCGACCCCTTCGCCGTCCTGCAGGCCTTTCGCCGCAAGGCGCGCGACCTAGGCGCCGTTTACCTGGAGGACGAGGTGGTGGGCGTAAAGCGCCCCGGCAACCGCGCCACCGGCCTTGTCCTCAAGGACAGAGGAGAGATCGCCTGCGGCACCGTGGTCGACGCGGCGGGGCCGCGCGCCGCCGCCATCGCCGCCATGGCCGGCCTCGAATTGCCGGTGCGACCGCGCAAGCGCTTAGTCTTCGTGTTCGATTGCCGCGAGGACATTGAGGGCTGTCCGCTGCTCATCGATCCTTCCGGGCTGTGGTTCCGCCCGGAAAGCGGCGGTTTCATCTGTGGCATTTCGCCGCCCGCCGACCAAGACCCCGACTGCCTCGACTTCGAGATCGACTACGACCTCTTCGACGATACGCTGTGGCCCTTGCTGGCTAGGCGCGTGCCGGCCTTCGAGGCGATCAAGCGGACGCGCGCCTGGGCCGGACACTACGCCTACAACACCCTCGACCAAAACGCTATCCTCGGCCCCCACCCCGACGTCCCCAATTTCTTGTTTGCCAACGGCTTCAGCGGCCACGGGGTGCAGCAGTCGCCGGCCGTCGGCCGCGCCATCGCCGAGATCATCGCCTTTGGGACGTGGCGCTCGCTTGATCTCGAAAGGCTGTCCTATGGACGCGTCGTCAGGGGAGAGCCGCTGCGCGAGGTCAACGTGGTGTGAGGCGCGCCGCCGCCGATTGTTCGCCCAGGCGAAAGCGGCTATAGAGGAGCCATGGTATTTCGCCGCTTCCTTCCCTTGATCGTACTGGCCAGCCTCGGTCCTGCCGCTTTCGGGTGCGCCGAAACCGCGCCCTATGTGTACAACAAAATCGAATTCGACCGCGATGCGGAGGGGTTCGGAAAAAAGCCGGCAAACATCAACAAGGTCGAGATTTGCTACAGCAAGCTTTCGACCACGGCGCAAGCACTCAGGGAATTGGCCAGCGCCCGGTGCGGCGAATTCGGCAAGATGGCGCGCTACCAAACCCAGATCGACTGGGAGTGTCCGCTGTTCACGCCGGTGCGCGCCGTTTTCGCCTGCGTGAAGGAATGACGCGGCGCCCGCCCGCCGGACGCAGCTCCCGGCACCCATGATCAACTTCATCGCCACCATCGCCGTCGCCTACGCGCTGCTCGTGGCCGCCGTCTACACCTTCCAGCGCAACCTCCTGTATCTGCCGGACCGCGGCGTTCCGGACCTTGAGGAAGGCGGTGTCCCCGACATGCGGGCCGTGTCACTGTCCACCAATGACGGCCTGACGCTGTTGGCCTGGTACAAGGAAGCGGCGCCGGGCCAGCCGACCCTCGTTTATTTCAGCGGAAACGCCGGGCACATCGGCCACCGCGGCTCCAAGGCGCGCCACTACCTGGATGCCGGAATAGGTGTGCTACTGGTCGGATACCGCGGCTACGGCGGCAACCCGGGATCGCCGTCGGAAGACGGGCTTTACGCCGACGGCAGGGCGGCCCTCGATTTCCTCGCCGCCACCGGCGTGGGGCCGGCGCAAATCGTGCTTTACGGCGAATCGATCGGCACCGGGGTGGCCGTCCACCTGGCCACCGAACGGGCCGCCGTGGCGCCGCTTGGCGCCGTCGTCCTCGAATCCCCCTTTGCTTCCATGGCCGACGTGGCGGCCAAGCACTATCCGTTCTTGCCGGTGCGCTGGTTGGTCAAGGACCGGTTCGAGTCGGCGGCCAAGATCGCCCGCGTACGCGCCCCCGTATTCGTCTTTCATGGGGAAAAGGATCGCACCATCCCCATACGCACCGCCCGCGAGCTCTTCGCGGCGGCGGTGGAGCCCAAGGAAAGCCTTTGGATCGCCGGGGGGTATCACAACGACCTCTACGATTTCGATGCGCCAGCGGCGGTCATCGCCTTCCTGCGGCGGCGGTTCGGGGCACCGCCGGGAAGCGGATCAAACGACTGAGGCGGATTCCGGCCATTTTCCCACTCTTCTCCCCGGGCCGCGCCGCCATCGTGGCCCAGGCGATCAGCGCCTACCAGGCCAGCGCCCGGATCAATGCCACCGTCGATCATCCGCGCGGCGAATCCATCAACGCCAATCATTAGCGCCTTATCCGTTTACTTGTAATCACCGCTAGAGGGCCGGTCCGAGACCGGCTGCTACGCTGTTTGCTGAACAAAAGGGCGGCTCTCAGTCATCGGCGCGCATGGCCACGTAGCTACCCGGCGCGTCCTCCATGGCGGCGAGGGCGCCGTCACCCGGTATGCGCGCCGGCGTGGTCTTGCGTCCGGCGTGCTTCCTGACCCATTTCATCCAGTCCGGCCACCACGAGCCGTCGTGTTCGGCGGCCCCGTCGAGCCAAGAATCGGGCCTCTCGGGGATGTCGTCGTTGGTCCAGTATCCGTACTTGTTGCCGGCCGGCGGATTGACGACGCCGGCGATGTGGCCGGACGCCGACAGCACGAAGCGCGCCGGCCCCCGGTAAAGCTGGGTCGCCGCGTAGGTCGATTTCCAGGGCGCGATGTGGTCCTCGCGCGTCGACAGGATGTAGACAGGCACCTCGATCCTGCGCAAATCGATGGGCACGCCGTCGAGGCTGATGCCGCCCGGTTCGACGAGCTTGTTCTCCAGGTACATGGTGCGCAGGTAGAACTTGTGCATGGCGGCTGGCATGCGCGTCGAATCCGAGTTCCAGTAGAGAAGATCGAAGGGGAAGGGAGCCTTGCCCAGCAGGTAGTTGTGGACGACGAAGGACCAGATCAGGTCGTTGTCGCGCATCATGTTGAAGGTGGTGGCCATGTCGCGGCCCTCGAGGTAGCCCTTTTCGTCCATGCGTTCCCCGAGGTGGGCGAGTTGTTCCTCGTCGATGAAGACGCCGAGTTCGCCGGGCTCCTCGAAGTCGACCATGGAGGCCAGGAAGGTGGCGGAGCGCACCCGGCCGTGCCATTTGGTCTCGGGTGTCGCCGCCATGTAGGCCAGCGTGCCGGCCAGCAGCGTGCCGCCGATGCAATAGCCGATGACGTTGACCTGGCGCTCCCCCGTCGCCTGTTCGATCGCCTCGAGAGCGGCCAGCGGCCCCTCCATCATGTAGTCGTCGAAGGTCTTGTCGGCGAAGGCGCCGTCCGGGTTGACCCAGGAGATGACGAAAACCGTCAGCCCCTGGTCCACCGCCCACTTGATGAGGGAGTTATCCTGGCGCAGATCCAGGATGTAGAACTTGTTGATCCAGGGCGGCATGATCAAGAGCGGGCGCTGGTAGACCTTCTCCGTCACGGGCGTGTACTGAATCAACTCGAGGAGGTCGTTGCGGAAAACCACCTTGCCCGGCGTCACGGCAATGTTGCCGCCCACCTCGAAGGCACTGGCGTCGGTCATGTTGATGCTCAGCCGGCCGTCGCCGCGTTCCAGGTCCCGAAGCAGGTTGCCGAGCCCGTCGAGCAGGTTTTGGCCGCCGCTCTCGGCGGTGGCGCGCAAAATTTCCGGGTTGGTCACGAGGAAGTTCGACGGCGACAAGGCGTTGATGAACTGGCGTGTGTAAAAGTCCACTTTGTTCGCCGACTTGGCGTCCAGACCGTCGACCCCAGAAACGGTGGACTGGATCCAGCGGGCGGTCAGCAGGTAGGACTGCTTGATGAAGTTGAAGACCTCGATTTCGTCCCACGCCGCGTCCTTGAAGCGGCGGTCATCCTTGTCCGGCGTGGCCACGGGCTCGGCCTCGCCGCCCAGCATGCGCCGTGCCGTGTTGTGCCAGAGGGCGGCGTAATCCTGCCACAGCGGTAGCTGCACGCTAGCTAGCCGGCCGGGATCGGCCGTCAGCTTGCCGGCCAATTCCGAAAAGGTGCCGCCGATGTTCAGGGGATCAGGATCGCCGCCGCCGCCGGTCTCGGCTTGGCGGGCCAGGAAGTCGGCGATCAGACGCTGGGCGCGCTCGGCGATATCGGCCAGCGAGCGTGCGGCGGCGACCGGATCAAGTGCACCGATGGGGGCGCGCGGTTGATCGTCCATTGGTCTATCCCTTATGATTGACGGGTATCGAAGATGCGTGGCGCTTACCTTTCGCTGGCACAGTGTGGCCCGCTCAGGGCGTAGGCAGTTCAAGAGGAAAGCGAAACACCCAGTGCGTGTTGATAACCTGTTAAGATAGTCGAGGCAACGTCCAATCGACGCCCTCGGGACGGGGAATTAGCTCAGCGCGAAGGAGGCTCGGACAACCATGTTGAAAGACGATTTCGAACGATCGCCGCCGCAGTCAAAAATGCGGTTTCCGGCGGTGATTGCGGTTTTTTCGGCCTCGACGTTGCTCGGCGCATGCACCCAGGTGCCCGACGTCCTCAACCCTGTGGAGTGGTATAAAGGCACCGTCGACTACTTCACCGGCGGCCAGGACGAACTCTACGGTGACAAGGACACCGCTCAGCGCGACCAGCAGGGCCGCCTGAGAGCCGACCGCGGCACGCCGCCGCCGAGGGCCGACAAGGAAATCCCCAATCTTGCCACCGTGCCGGCAAGGCCAAGCACCAGCACCCGCCAGGAGCGCCAGCGCGTCGTCGAGGGGCTGGTCGCCGACCGTGACCAGGCCCGCTATTCCTCGAAAGTCATTCAGCGCCAGGGTGTGTCCCTGCAGCCCCTGAGGCGCGACCGGGCGGCGAGGGCGGCACGCGCCCCGGCGCCGCCGACCATCCCAAGCGTTCCGGTGGCCTCGGCGCCACCACCACCGGCGCCCCAGCGCACCGCCGCGCCGCCGACCGTCATCATCGAGGGGAGCGGTGCCGTGGCGGGCTCGGCACCGACCACCGTCGAGGAGATTTACCGGGCCCGCCTGGCGCAGGGCGTATCGTCGGGAGCAGGCGGCGCGCCGCCGGCCAACGCGGCCTTCGCCAGCAGCGGCGGAGGATACGAGTCCATCGTCGTGTCGTCCCGGGGCGTCGAACCCCTATCGAGAACGGCGGCGCAATCGATGAGCGCTCTCGCCGGGCGCGGTTTCATGGTCGCCACCATCTTTTTCGCCAACGGTAAGTCGGACCTGGATACCACCGGCCGTCGGGTCTTGCGCGACGTGGTCGCCGTGCATCGCCAACGGGGTGGCAAGCTGCGGGTGATCGGCCACGCCAGCGCCCGCACGCGCAGCATGGACCCGGTCCAGCACAAGATGGTGAACTTCAATATTTCGCTGGCGCGCGCCGACGCGGTAGCGCGCGAGCTGGTGCGCCAGGGGGCGCGAAAGGGAGATATTTCCGTGGCGGGGCGGAGCGACACCCAGCCCATCTTTTACGAAATCATGTCGTCGGGCGAGGCCGGCAACCGCCGCGCCGAGGTGTTCATCGTCAGGTGAGGCGCGCGGCGATGTGACGGCGGCTAGGCGCGGCCCTGGCGCCACGGGAATCGCCGGCGGCGTGTAAAGGCCATGGACCAAGAATTTCATAGCATCCGGCGGTTGCCGCCATACGTCTTCGCCGAGGTCAACGCCATGAAGGCACGCGCACGCGCCGCCGGTGACGACATCATCGACTTCGGCATGGGCAATCCCGATACTCCAGCCCCGGCCCACGTCGTCGACAAGCTAGTCGAGACGGTGCACGACCCGCGCACCCATAGGTATTCCAACTCGCGTGGCATCCCCGGCCTGCGCAAGGCCAACGCCAATTACTACGAGCGCCGTTTCGGGGTCGCCGTTGATCCCGAGACCGAGACCATCGTCACCCTCGGCTCCAAGGAGGGGCTGGCCAACCTGACGGCGGCCGTGACCAGCCCTGGGGACGTCATCCTGGTACCCAATCCCAGTTACCCCATCCACCAGTTCGGGTTCATCATCGCCGGGGCCACGGTGCGCTCCATCCCGGCGGCCCCCGACCAGACCTTGCTGGTCGCCATGGAACGCGCCGTCCGCCATAGCGTGCCGCCACCAACAGTGCTGGTGCTCAACTACCCCAACAACCCGACCACCGAGACCGCCGATCTCGATTTCCTCGCCCAGGTGGTAGATTTCTGTCGCCACCACTCAATGTACGTGATTTCGGACCTGGCCTACGCCGAGATCTATTTCACCGACGATCCCCCGCCCTCCATCCTGCAGGTGTCGGGGGCGCGCGACCTCGCCGTGGAGTTCACCTCTATGAGCAAGACCTATTCCATGCCGGGGTGGCGCATCGGCTTCGCCACCGGCAACAAACGGCTGATCGCCGCTCTGACCCGCATAAAGTCGTACCTCGACTATGGCGCCTTCACACCGGTGCAGGTGGCCGCCACCGCCGCCCTCAACGGCCCCCAGGACTACGTCGCCGAAATCCGCCAGCGCTATCGCGGCCGGCGGGACGTGCTGGTCAAGGGGCTCGGTGACGCTGGCTGGCCGGTGCCGGCGCCGCCCGCCACCATGTTCGTATGGGCGCCGGTGCCCGAGGCCTATCGGCCCCTGGGCTCGCTCGGCTTCGCCAAGCTGCTGTTGCGCGAGGCGCGGGTCGCGGTGTCGCCCGGCGTCGGCTTCGGCGAGCACGGCGACGGCTTTGTGCGCTTCGCGCTGGTCGAGAACCGCCAGCGCATCCGCCAAGCGACGCGCAACATCAAGACCTTCCTCGCCACCTACGACAAGATCGTCGGGGGCGCCGACAAACTGAAGGCGACGGCAGTTTAATCAAGCAAACACCGGAACTTCCATGAATGACCTTCTGAAAATCGCCGTCGCCGGCCTGGGCACTGTTGGTATCGGAACGCTCAAGCTTTTGACCAGGCACGGGGCGCTCCTGGAGAGGCGCTGCGGCCGTCCCATCGTGGTCGCCGCCGTCTCGGCGCGCCACCGCGACCGCGACCGGGGCGTGCCACTCGACGACTACGCGTGGTACGACGACCCGGTGGCCATGGCCGCCGATGCCGACACCGAGGTGGTGGTGGAGCTCATCGGCGGTGCCGACGGTGTCGCCAAGGACGTCAGCGAGGCGGCAATCGCCGCCGGCCGCCACGTGGTGACCGCCAACAAGGCGCTCTTGGCCCATCACGGCACGGCGTTAGCACGCGCCGCCGAGGAGGCCGGCGTGACACTGGCCTACGAGGCGGCGGTGGCTGGCGGCATCCCCATCGTCAAGGCATTGCGCGAAGGCTTGGCCGCTAACGGCGTCGAGCGCGTATTCGGCATCCTCAACGGTACCTGCAACTACATCCTCAGCAATATGCGCGAAAGCGGCCGCGAGTTCGACGACGTCCTCGCCGAGGCGCAAGAGCTGGGCTACGCCGAGGTCGATCCCTCCTTCGACGTCGACGGCGTAGATGCCGCCCACAAGCTGGCCATCCTGGCCAGTCTCGCCTTCGGCTGCGAGATCAACCTCGGCGCCGTGCACACCGAAGGCATCCGCCACGTCTCCCCCCTCGACATCCGCTTCGCCGAGGAACTGGGCTTCCGCATCAAGCTCTTGGGAATCGCCGCCCTCACCGAGACCGGGGTCGAGCAGCGCGTCCATCCCTGTCTGGTGCCCCTGGACGTGCCCATCGCCCACATCGAGGGCGTGTTCAATGCCGTCGTCGCCGAAGGGGACGGCGCCGATACCATCATGCTTGAAGGCCGTGGCGCCGGTGCCGGGCCCACCGCCTCGGCGGTGGGCGCCGACCTGGTAGATATCGCGCGCCGCCGCGCCACCCCGACCTTCGCGGTGCCGGCGGCCGAGCTCGAGGCCCTGCCGGCGGCGCCCATGGAACGCCACCGGGGCGCCTATTACATCCGCTTCATGGTCCTCGACCGCCCCGGCGTCTTCGCCGACGTGGCGGCGGCGCTGCGCGACCACGACGTCTCCATGGAGGGGGTGCTACAGCGCGGCCGGGCGCCCGGCGCCGTGGTGCCGGTGGTGATGACCACCCACGACGCCGAGGAAGCCGGCATGATGCGCGCCCTGGCCCAGATCGAGGCGCTGGATGCGGTATCCGAACCGCCGTGCATGATCCGGATCGAGACGTTTTCGACGGGGGCGGCATAGGACGCTTTCACAGAAGCATGTGTGGCAACAATTCTGAGGACACTATACCGACAATAAGAAAGGTTTATTGAGGGTGGTATCCCCTTAATTGGTGCGTAGCAGCCTTAGCAGCAACTCGTCTCGGTGCCTGTCGTCCTCTTGCCCGTCATGAGAGTCGTTAAATGGCCTCTGCTGCATCCAGAAAGCTCCTTAAAGAACAGCCCTCTGAAAACGGGATGGAGAATATCTTACAAAGGCCCACGGGGAACACCGATGCCAAGGATGGCGACGAGGCGCGTGGCCGGTTATTGAAAAACATTTCGGCGAGCGGCTGCGCCTTGGAGTTCGTCAATCCGATGGGCAAGGTCGAGCATCCCTTCAAGGTGGACCAGATTCTCGAATTGTAAATCGACGAAATCGGCAGCCTCCAGGGCGAGGTCATGCGTGTTACCAAGAAAGGCATCGCGGTAAAATTTGAATCCGGCTCGGTCGAGGACATCGCCCTGATTATCAGGATCATGGCGGCACAAAACGAAATCGGAATAAGTGAATAGCGCGCCCCGGCCTTCAGATATTTCTCTCTTCGCGGAGGGTGCGCTTGAGCAGTTTTCCGCTGCTCGTGCGCGGCAGCGGCGCCTCGACGAACTCGATGGACTTGGGGATCTTGTAGCGAGCTAAGGTCGCGGCGCAGAAACCGATGATCTCTTCGGCGCTTGCGCTCCTGCCGTCCTTGAGGCGGACAATGGCGTGGCCCACCTCTCCCCAGCGCTCGTCCGGCCGGCTGATGACCGCGGCCTCCAGCACCGCCCCATGGGCGGCAAGGGCGTTCTCGACCTCGGCGGGGTAGACGTTGTCGCCGCCCGAGATGTACATGTCCTTCCAGCGGTCCATAATGAAATAATCGCCGTGGTCGTCCTTGCGAGCGGCGTCGCCGCTACGAAGCCAGCCGTCGGCAAACGACTTGGCATTGGCGTCCGGCCTCCGCCAATAGCCGGGAATGACGATCGGCCCCCTGAACCACAGTTCCCCGATTTCGCCCGGCGCCACGTCGCATCCCTGGGGATTGACGAGGCGCACCTCGACGTGCATGGCCGGCTTGCCGACCGAACCGGGTTTGATACGCGCGCCGTCGGCGTTCTGCTGCATAGCCCAGGGACCGACCTCGGTCATGCCGAAATTCTGGACAATATCGAGGCCGTGCCGGGCGTAAGTATCAAGCAGGGCGACCGGTGTTGGTGCCCCGCCAACGCTGCAGAATTCGAGGCGGGAGAAGTCGGTACGCGCGAAATCCGCGTGCTGGCTCATGAAAAGGTAGGTTGCCGGCACCCCGAGGAAATGGGTCACTCCGGGGCCGGCGCCGCCCAGGGCCGACAGCACGACCCCGGCCTCGAATTGGCGCATCACCAAGACCGTTCCGCCGGCATGAAATACCGGGTTGGCAAAGAGATTGAGCCCCCCCGTGCTAAACAGGGGCAAGACCATAAGATTGACCGAGGCTGACGTGATCCCGGTGGTCTGCACCACGTTGACGGCGTTGTAGAATGTCGTGCCATAGGTCAGCATGGCGCCCTTGGGGCGCCCGGTGGTGCCCGAGGTATAGAGGATGGTCCAGGTATCGCCGTGGTGGAGTTCGACGGCAATCGCCTCGTCGCTGGCCTGCGAAATCGCTTCCTCGTAAGGGCTCGACTGGCCGAGACCAGAGGTCTCCATCAGGTGCTCGACGCCAAAGGATTTACCGAGGTCCCGCAAAACCCTGACAAACTCCGGGCCGTGAAAGACCACCTTGGGCGCGGCGTCGCCGATGAGGTACTCGAGCTCGGACGCCGTCAGGCGCCAGTTGAAGGGAACGAATATGGCACCGAGCTTGGCGCACGCGAACTGCACCTCGAAAAGATCGGATGAATTACGCGCCAGGACGCCAACCCGGTCTTCTCGGCCGACGCCAAGTCCGGAAGCCAGGAAATGGGCCAGCCGGCCGGCCCGCATGTTGAACTCGCCATAGGTAAACCGGCGGTCCGATTCGAGATCGACGAGCGCCAGTTTGCTGGGCGTCCGCCCCGCGTGGTACGCCAGCCAGTCGTAATGCCTAACGCTCATTTCGCCGCGTCTCTCTCCACCGGCATTGGTGACACTTCCAAACCTAGACTACTATTGGCGCCTGGACAGTGGCAATGAAGAGGGCACACGTGCGTATCGGAATTGTCGGGACGGGACCGGCCGGCCTCTATTTCGCGCTTCTCATGAAAAGGCGTCAAGCTGATTACGACATCCGCGTCATCGAGTGCGAAGGCCAATCGGAGATCGACGGCGAGACCCTGGCCTGGGGGGAAAGTGACACCCTGGCCGTGCTCACCCACGCCCGCGTTGTCCACCGCAACGGCTCCAACAACAAGCCGGCCTGTCTTTTTCACGTCGACGACGCGCCCCTGCAGCGCAAGATCGGCATCTACGAGGAATTACCCGGTGCCTGAAAAAGGTGATTTCGTCTTCGCGCCACCCGATCGGCCGAGCGTCGCGATACGCGGCGAAAGCGCCCGCTATCCGGTGCGTCGCATCTTTTGCGTCGGGCGCAACTACGCCGCCCATGCCCGCGAGATGGGCAAGGACCTAGACCGCGAGCCGCCCTTCTATTTCACCAAGCAGGCGGACGGCATCGTGGCCTCGGGCGCCACCGTGCCCTACCCGCCGATGACCGGGAACTACCACTACGAGATGGAGCTGGTGGTGGCGCTCGGCGCCGCCTTCCGCGTCACCGAGGAAGCAGCCTTAGAGTGCGTCTACGGTTACGCCTGCGGGCTGGATATGACGCGCCGCGACCTGCAGCAGCAGGCCAAGGAAGCGGGCCGCCCCTGGGACACCAGCAAGGCCTTCGACCAATCGGCCATCATCGGAGACATCACCCGAGTGGCGGATTGCGGCCATTTGAGCGAGGGCGCCATCACCCTCGAAGTCAACGGCGAACTCAAGCAATCGGGCGACCTTTCGGAGATGATCTGGGACGTTCCCGAGACCATCGCCAACCTGTCGCAATTCTATCACCTCAAGCCCGGCGACCTGATCTACACCGGCACCCCGGCTGGCGTCGGGCCGCTCAAGCCCGGCGATACGCTGACGGGGCGCATTGAGGGCCTCGGCGACATCGCGCTCGCCATCGGCCCGCCGGAGTAAGGGGCTCAATGCGGAGGACGCCGAGCGCTAGGTGTCCCCGCAGGCCGCCTGGTAGGCGGCGATGGGGGCGCGGACATCGCCCGGGGTGTCCACCGGCTTGAACTCGCTGCGCGAGACAAAGCAGGTCACCAGCTTGACCTTGAAGTACGGCTCGCCGTCGTCGTTGAGGCCGTCGATGAGCAAGGTGAGAGAACTCTTACCGAGGCTCTCGACGCGCACCTGCATGTCGATCTCGGTTCTCGGATAGGGCGGGTGGATGAAGTCGCACTCGACGCGTACCGTGGGCAGGCAGGTGTCCATGGTGAAGTTGATGTGCACCCACGAGATGCCGACCACCTCGCGATACCACTCCTCTATCGCCTCGACGGCGTAATCGATGGCGCGCGGCGTGTAGATCATGCCCGCCGGGTCGCAATCGCCCCAATTGACGATCCGCTTCATCGAAAAAGGTTTGTTGTCTTCAGCCACTTCGCTCCTCTCCCCGCGCCACCGGCCGGGCCTTGGCGCCATTGACTTGTGTCAAGGACCGCCGTCTGGCGAGCATGATACCGAACGCCTAAAATCCGTTGAAATACCAGGGAATTCACGCCATCGCACTTAAACCGACAAGATATATCACGACAATCCGCCTGTCACCCCAACGGTGAAAGGAAGTCGGCCATGAATACCAAGAGCGGCGATACCTACATGTTCGCGCCGGACATCGAGACCATGGGGCGCGATCAACTTTCCCAACTGCAGCTCGCCAAGCTCAAGAAGATCGTCAAGCACGCCTACGACAACGTGCCCCTCTACACCGAACGCCTTGACGCTGCCGGCATCAAGCCCGGCGACCTCGAGAGCCTCGACGACTACGCCGGCTTCCCCTTTACCGTCAAGGAAGACCTGCGCGCCACCTACCCGCTTGGCATGTTCGCCGTCGGGCGTACCGACGTGGCGCGTTTTCACGCCTCCTCGGGAACCACGGGAAAGCCCACCGTGGTCGGTTACACCCGTGAAGACCTGGACGTGTGGGCCGATCTGATGGCGCGCTGCATGGCCTGCGCCGGGGCGCGTCCCGGCGACATCCTGCACAACGCCTACGGCTACGGCCTGTTCACCGGCGGGCTCGGCTTCCACGATGGAGCCGAGCGTCTGGGTATGACGGTGCTGCCGCTGTCCGGCGGGCTGACTGAGCGCCAGATCATGCTGCTCCAGGACTTCGGCGCCAGCGTCATCGGCTGCACGCCGTCTTACGCGCTCAACATCGCCGAGGTGGGCGAGAAGATGGGCGTCGACATGCGCGCCCTGCCCCTCGAGATCGGCATCCACGGCGCCGAGCCGTGGAGCGACGAGTTGCGCGCTGAGATCGACCGGCGCCTCGGCATCATGGCGGTCGACATCTACGGGCTTTCCGAGATCATCGGCCCCGGCGTCGCCAGCGAGTGCATCGAGGCGCGCGACGGACTGCACGCCTGGGAGGACTGTTTCTTGTTCGAGACCATAGACCCCGACAGCGGCGCTTCCCTGCCCATGGGCGAGGCCGGCGAGCTGGTCATCACGACGCTGGCCAAGTGGGCACAACCCATGCTGCGCTATCGCACCCGCGACATCACGCGCCTCGTCAACGGGCCGTGCCCGTGCGGCCGCACGCATTCGCGCATCATGCGCATCACCGGGCGCTCTGACGACATGCTGATCATCCGCGGCGTCAACATGTTCCCCTCGCAGGTGGAATCGCTGCTCGTCGGGCGCCCCGGCATCGCGCCCTACTATCAACTCGTGGTCCGGCGCGAAGGCACCATGGACACCCTCACCGTCGAGGTGGAAGCGGCCCCCGGCGTCGCCACCGGCAATTATGCGGGCATCGCCAAGGACGTCGAGCACCACATCAAGGGCATGATCGGCGTCACCTGCAACACCCAGGTCATGGCGCCGGGCCAGGTGCCGCGCTCCGAAGGCAAGGCGGTGCGCGTGCGCGACTTGAGGAAGAAGGGCTAGGAACCTCGGTCCCGCGTAAGGATCATTAACGGGTCCATGACCCGGTGCCGCGTTTTCCTGTTGGGCTGTTCCGCCGATAACAACTCTTCCACCGCCACACCGTCGCGCCTACCGTGTCGCATGAGTTCGGTCATGCGTCGGCACTCATTGCCGCAGGCAAGGGTGGTTTGGTATGATTTTGAACGGGCGTTCGAGGGTAGCGGTGGAAACCATCGGCGCCGTGCCAAGCGGCCTCTGGTAACTCCGGATGGGGACAATGGCTGAAGACGACCGCCGACCTTGGACAAATAAAGGGGAGGATCGTCATGAACGAATTGCCCTCGCTCGGCCGATTTCCGTATTCCGGCCTCAGGACGCGCCCTGATTTCGATTGGCCGGACGGCAAGCGCCTCGCCGTCCACGTCACCGTCAACCTGGAGCACTTCGTTTTCGGCGAGGGCGGCGTCAATCTCGACCGGTCGACACCGACCCCCAACCACCGTGGCTATCTGTGGCGCGATTACGGCAACCGGGTCGGCGTGTGGCGCCTCTTGGACCTGTTCGACGAATTGAAGCTGCCCATTGGCGTCATCGCCAACGCCTCCATCTACGACCACTGTCCGGAATCCATCGCCGCCTTCCGCGCCCGCGGCGACGAGATCATCGGCCACGGCATGACCAACTCGAACCAACCCTCCGAGATGACCGAGGCGGAGGAAACCGCCATGGTGCGCACCGTGACCGACACCTTGGCACGCCACGAGGGCACCCCCCCGGCTGGATGGCTGTCGCCTTACCTGACCCCCTCGGAGGTGACTACGGACATTCTCAAGGAGGCCGGCTATCAATACGTGCTGGATTGGGGCATCTGCGACGATCAGCCGTTCTGGGCGCGCACCCGCGCCAGCCCCATCCTGGCGGTCCCCTATCCGATCGAGTTGAACGACCAGCCGGCGATCGTTTTCCGGCGCAACACGGCGACCGAATTCGCCGACATGATGATCGACCATTTCACCGAGCACCTGAGAACGTCGGCGAAATATCCCTCGGTCTGCGCGTTCTCGCTTCACCACTTCATCATGGGCCAGCCGTATCGGCTGCATCACCTGCGAAGGGCCCTGGAGCACATCGCGGCGCGCCGGGACAAGATCTGGCTGACCACCCCCGGCGCCATCGCGCGCCACTACATGTCGCTTCCCGAGGACAAGCAACTAACGGCCGAGTGACGCCGAAACAACGCCCCTGGACGCGCTACCGGCGACTCGCTAGATTCAGTTTCGACAAACCCGAGGGAGGATCGCATGACCTGGGACAAGATGTCGGAATCGACCATGGGGAAGACCGACAACATTCCCCGCATCGAGCGTCCCGAGTTCGAGGAGCGGCGCCGGCGCCTAGGCGGGAAGCTCGGCCAGGCCGGGCTCGACGGCGCCGTCGTCGTCTCGCGCGGGGGCACGGCATCGGACCGCGCCGGGTTTGGCATCTACCTGGCCAACTACTACTCGTCGTTCTTCGCCGGGCTCGACGACTTCGCGCCGCGCTGGAAAATGCGCGGCCACAACACGGTGGTGCTCGCCAAGGACGGCAAGGCGGCCCTGGTCAAGGACATGAACCTGTTCGACGCGGAAGCCGTGGGGCGCGCCATCGACGACGTGGTGCAGGACTTCAACGTGGTGCGCGGCACCATCCAGACGGTCAAGGACTTGGGTCTGGAGAACGCCAAGCTGGCGCTGATCGGCTCGCAGATCCTGTCGGTGCGCCATTTTGAGGAATTGAAGGAGGCCCTGCCCGGCGTCGAATGGACGGTCTCTGACGCCATGCTGCTCGACATGATGATGATCAAGAGCGAGCCCGAGATGAAGATTATCCGCTACGCCAACAATGCGGTGATGGAGGTCAGCGAGCTCAACTTCCAGCTCGCCAACCGGCAGGGCACCACCGAGATCGACATCTATACCCAAACCGAGAAGGAGTTGGCCCTGCGCGGCTGCCTGCTAGGCTGGCTCAGGCCACGCACCACCAAGCCGATCGAGTCGGGTTCGGTCTACACCCAGGCCATCATCGGCTGGTGCCAGGGCTATTTCTTCGACATCGGGCGCTCGCAAGTCGTCCAGGGCGAGCCCACCCGGGAGCAGGAGGACTTCTTGTGCCTGCTCAGACGGTTCGCCGAGGTGCAGACCGAGGCCATGCAGGTGGGCCGCACCTTCCACGACGCCGCCGAGGTCGGCATGAAGTACTTCGTCGAGGAGAACAAGGAATTCACCACCAAAGACTTCGAGGCCGGCGTCCTCGGCTGCTTCGCCTCCTACGGCCACAGCCTGGGCCTCGCCTGGTCGCGGCCCTATCTTCGCGAAGGCGAGGACATGGTCATCCAGCCCGGCATGTACATCCAAGTCGAGGCCGTCCATGGCCGCCCCGGCCTGGGCATGGGCGAGGCCGAACTCGGCGTCGAGATCACCAAGGATGGGCCCCGCATGTTGTCCCTGCCCTGAGCCTAGAGCAACCCCCGGTTAGTTTTACGCAGCGTAATGCCTATTCGACACGGTCGGGTCTGAGACCCGCCCCTACATTCAGCAAACAGCGTAGGGGCCGGTCTCAGACCGGCCCGCTAGCGGTGCTTACACCTAAACGGGTAAGGCGCTAGGGCGCGCCCTAAAGCTGGATGGCCTTGATCTCGAGGAATTCCTCTAGGCCGAAACGGCCCCATTCGCGTCCGTTTCCCGATTGCTTGTAGCCGCCGAACGGCGCCTCCGGGTTGAAGCGCCCGCCGTTGATATCGATCATGCCGGTGCGCATGCGCCGGGCGACGTTCATGGCACGGTCCTCGTCGAACGACCACACACCGCCGGAAAGCCCGTAGATCGAATTATTGGCGATGGCGATGGCATCGTCCTCGTCGGTGTAGGTGAGGATCGACAGCACGGGCCCGAATATCTCGTTCTGGGCGATAGTCGCGTCGGGATCGACACGCCCGAAGACCGTCGGCCTGACGAAGTAGCCCCGGTCCAGGCCGTCGGGCTTGCCGGTGCCGCCAAGGACCAACTCGGCGCCCTCGTCGATCCCCTTTTGGATGTAGGCCTCGACACGCTCCCATTGAGTTTGCGAGGCGACCGGGCCGAGCCGCGTCCCATCGACCATGGGGTCGCCCACGGTCCAGCCTCCAACTGCCTCGGCGACCAGCTTTTTGACTTCCTCGTAGCTCTCTTCCGGCACCAGCATGCGGGTATGGGCGACGCAGGTCTGGCCCGAATTTAGGAAACACGCCGCGACCGCGCCCTTGACCGCTTTGGCCAGGTCAGCATCGTCCAGGATGATGGCGGCGGACTTGCCGCCGAGTTCCAGCGAGACGTGCTTGACGGTTTCAGCCGCAACCGCCGAAATACGCCGTCCCGCCCCGGTCGAGCCGGTGAAGGAGACCACATCGGTTTCCGGGTGCGCCACCATGGGCTCGCCGACCACCGCGCCAAACCCCGTTACCAAGTTGAAGACACCGTCCGGAAAGCCCGCCGCGTCGATGATCTCGGCGAGGATGAAGGCGGTGAGCGGCGCCACCTCGCTGGGCTTCAAGGCCACGGTACACCCGGCGGCCAGCGCCGGCGCCACCTTGACGCCGACCTGGTTAAGGGGAAAGTTCCACGGCGTGATGCAGACGGCGACACCGATGGGCTCGCGCAAGACCCGCGTATTGCCGATCGTTTCCTCGAAATCGAACGACGACAAGAGCCCGGCGGCTTGTTTGAACTGTATCGCCGGGTTGCCGGCCTGGATGATTTTCGACAGCTTGATCGGCATGCCGACCTCGCCGGTCACGGTCTCGGCAATTTCGTCGGCGCGTGCCACGACGCCCTCGTGGACCTTGGTCAAAAGCTCGGCGCGGTGCTCCCTGGAGGTCGCGCTCCAGCCCGGAAAGGCGGCGCGCGCCGCGTTGACAGCCTTGTCGGCATCCTCGGCGGTAGCCGCCGGGACGCGCCCCATGACCTCTTCGGTGGTCGCGTTGTGGACCTCGATCGACTCGCTACCGCCGGACGCCACCCATTGGCCGTCCAAGTAGATTTTGTCGTGATTACGCATATCGCCTCATCGTTCTCTGGGAATGTCACGGGAGCTGCAAGTGGCCAGGACCTCGTCGAAAGGGGCCAGGGCCTAGTGGAAGGGTTTATTGCTCCTCGCCGAGATATTACGCGGCCATCGCCGGGCGGCGCAAGTGTCGCCGGGGTGTCTCGGCGCCCCCTATTTCTCGGGATGGCTGTCCACATGGACCTCGATCTCGGCGTTAACCGCATCGGCATGGGACATGGGCGAGGTGTGCCCGGCGCCGGCAATCTCGACCAGCCGATTGTCGGGCAGGGTGCGGTGCAGCAGCTCGACGACGCGCCGCGACGGCGGCACCGTCCGCGTCCCACGCATGAGCAGCGTCGGCACTTTGAGGCGCCGATACTCGGCCAGGGCTACCCGGGGCGCAAATATGGCGGCGAAGCCCTTGGTATGGGCCGGCATGAGAGCGGCGACGGCGGCCCGGCGATCCTCCCCCATGCCCCGCCACGTGGCAACCCCGAACCAATAGCCGATGGAACGCTCAGCCGCCTCCATGAGCCTACCCTGGCCGACAAGATCAACGTGCGCCTCGCACAAAGCGTGAATTTCCCGATAGTCGCCGCCCGCCCCGTCGTCACGCAGGAGGTGGAAGGCCGAGGGTTCGATCAGGGTCAGGCTCGACAGGCGCTCGCCGGCCACAAGCGCCCCGTCGAGGGCGACCCAGCCGCCATAGGAGTGCGCGACCAGGTGGGCCGGCCCAGGCGCCAACCGGAACATGGCCTCGACGAGCTTCCATTCGTCGGCCAACGACAGGGGTCGCCCGGCCGTCCATTCGGAAGTCTCGCCCTGGCCGTGGAAGTCCGGCGCCAACACGCGGTAGCGCCGGCGCAGGCCGGCGATCAGCTTGCCCCATTGCCGGGCGCTGCTGGCCCCGGCATGGAGCAGCACGACGGGCGCCCCCCGCCCCTCGTCGATGAAGTTCAGCGTTGCTCTGTCCACGTCGAGCCTGGGCAAGCTCGGCCCTCCTCATCGGCGTTGCGCAAGGATGCGGAAACTTATCACGCCGGGCGCCGCGGCGTGATAGCGGAACCGGGTGATCGTAACCGGGCGTGGCCAACACATGAAGTAAGCGATACCGGTTGTGGAGTTGTCCACCGCGTCAAAGGCGGCCTGTTTCACAAATTCTTGCGAAGAAAGGTGACCACGTCTTTCCAGTAATTTCCGACCTCGAAGAACATGGCATGGCCGTCGGTGCCGTAGGCAGGGTATTCGATGTAGCTGAGA
>PVBE010888426.1_pt1 | contig 22172 bp, 12 predicted proteins | sample 1631181 | NCBI WGS metagenome assembly PVBE01 (sample SAMN08397723, study PRJNA350692) | Marine metagenome, whole genome shotgun sequencing project. | isolation source: water | place: Pacific Ocean | collected 2012-04 | reverse complement strand
TAGAGCAAGGTCCACGCGATGATGAACTTCTGCTGCTCCCAACCGATGGTGGGCGCAATCGACTGACCGTCGCCGTGAGCCGAATCCGTCGCGAACTCTCCGTTCTGGCCAAGCGTGGGATCCCACGTCGTACAGATCGTCGTGCCGCTGCGGGGGAAGCAGACCTGAGGCTCTTCCGTCCACCAGCTCGTGTACCCGATCGGTTCCGACGGGATCTTGCCATTCAGCAGCAGGTTCCCGTTGGCGGCCGTCGCGGCACGAGCGCCGGTCAGGTGGTGATCACCAGTGAGGATATTGCCCACCCAGCGGCGGTAGCCTTCGGGGAATAGGTCCGCGAGGGAGACCGCGCGGAAGCGACCATCGACGAAGTCGTCGTAGCTGGCACTGATGAAGTTGTCTTCAGACTCCGTCATCAGCATCGCAACGTTGATCTTGTCGTAGTAGCTGCCCGCCCAGAGGTCGTACTCGTTGCTGTACTCGCCCAAGTCGTCACCAGCGAGGCTATTGTTGACCGGACGTCCAGCAACCCAGAAGTCGCCGAAGCCACCGACCACACCGTTGGGCATGGTCAGCGTGTTGCCCAAGCCGCCGCCCGCTGCGGACGAGAGGTACGCAACGCCGTCGAAGTCTGTCGCGGTCGTGTAGGAGCCCGAGTGAGGCTTCGACATGGTGCGCGTGAAGTGGTCGAACACGAGGCCGGCCGCAACAACGTTGTCAGCGAAGATCCCCATGTACTGAGCCCATGCGGCATCCACTGAGCTATCGCCCTGGGCCGAAGAACGCCTGACGGAGTTCTTGATCAGGGTTACGCCCTTGGCGCCATCACGCATCTTCGTGTTGTAGCGTCCCAAGGAGCGGCTAGCCGCGCTCTTGATGCTGAAGCTCTGCCGTCCACGACGATAGTTGTCGTAGATGGACCAAACCTCTTGCTGGGTGATCAGGAAGTCGAATATCTCGTAGGGGTCAGCGCCGTTGTCGTGACGGTATACGGAGACGTTTCCGGTGTCGGCCCAGCCGTCCGTCGCGAAGCCGTAGGGCACGCGAACGCGACCGTCAGCAGTCACAGCCGGCGGACTCATCGTATTGTCGGCTCGTCTCACGCTGGTCAGCGTTGTCCAGGGCACGTAATCGACGGTGCGATCACCACAGACGACGGGCTTGCCGTCAACCGAAACGATGAGACCGTCAAGAACCGCGTTCCACTTGCCGTTGACGTCCTCGTCCCAGCCACCCGGAACGAAGTTCGCCGGATCGACCTCTCGGCAGCCCTGCATGAGGCCGTAGGTCTTCTGCAGCTGCGAGTAGTGGATCTTGTCGGTTTGGAACATCCAGAAGTTCGGACCCTTCGAGACCGGGATTCCGATGAGTCCACCGAATGAGTCCATCTTCACGAGGGCGCCGCCACCTAGTGTGGAGGTAGCCTTCATGTCCTCGTTCTCCTGACCGTACACCGACGCCGCGTGGCCGTAGAACATACGGGCTGCTGCGAAGTCGTACACGCCGAGGCCCATGAGGTCCTGACTCGGCTCGCCTGCGTAATCCATGACCGACGAGTGCATGAACATGTGGATCATGTTGTCGGACTCGTTCTTGTTGACGGGGTCGAACCAGCGGGGACCGACGCAGTCTTCGCCCGTGGCGCTCAGGTCGGTGCACTCCGTCTTGTTCGCGCCGCCATCGGTGCGCAACGCCCAGTACTGCGGACGATAGTTGTACGCGTCCGAGGAACTGATGAAGTTGTGGCGCATGCCGATGGAGTGACCCATCTCGTGCAAGATGACCGCGAAGTGACCCTGGCGTGCCAGGTACTGGCGTGCCTTCTCGGCGTTGGCGGGGTTCGACAGGACGCCGAACTTCTCCGCGAGGACCTCGCCCAAGCGGACGACGGCCATCGGAGCCGGAGCCTCGTTGAGCATGCACGCGCCGCGCTCGGCGAGAGCCAACTCCTTGAAGCGGCTGAGTTCACGCTGGATGCTGGGGTTGTTGCCGCGGAACGGCGACGCGCGGTCCACAGCCAGCGAACTCAAGGCGAGGTTGTCAACTCCGGCGAGCTGCATCATCGGCTTGTTGATGAGTTCCGCTTCGACTTCGGTATCGCGAGCCAGCTTGCGGCGGGTCTCGTACTTGGTGCTCCAGGTCCCCATCTCGCCCGCACTGAAGCGGATCGAGCGGAGGTCCTCGTTCACGTCGTTGCCAATCCGCTCCATCTCAGCGCTGATGGGAAGGGCCCTGAGGCGCGCGAACTCCGGCACTGAGACCTCGGCAGCGGCGGCCAGGCGCTCGGCAACCTGCTCCTTGGTTAGGCGTGGTGCGAGACCCTGCCCCCTGCCAGCGCTCTGTGCGGCCTCGCCCCAACCGACGACGTCTTCCGCCTCGGTCACGTCGGAGATGCTCAAGTCACCATTCGAAACTCGAATGGCGTCCATGATCTTGCGGCTCCACAGATCGTTGACGTGGGACCAAACGTTGATGCTCGCGGAGATCGTCTCGCCAGTGAGCGGATCCTCAGCGTCCGTGTAGATACCCCACGGCGAAGGCGTCGCCGGGTCCTGCATCACGTTGACCTGGTGATACCGAAGGTCGCCGTAACGGACGTCCAAACCAACGTCGCCACAGGCGGCGTCGTCTTCGGCGGTCACAGGGCTGTGGCAGAGCACGATGAGCTCCGACATCTTCGCGATGGAGATGACGCCGGCGGAGTAGCCACGAGCTGAGCCGATGCTGTCAGCAAGACCCGTGCACTTCGCCTCGTCGCCGCCGTGCTGCGTGTAGGCGCGACCGGTGCGGCAATCGTCAACCTCCTTGGAGAGGGCGACAGCAGCCTCGTTGTCCGCTTCCTGCCCGCGGTACATGGGATGAGCATCCCAGCAGGTTCCGAGGCCCGAGGCGCGCTCGGCATCGGCAGCCTCGATACAAGCCTTGCGCTCGTCAGCGTCATCCACGTCAGCTCGGCAGCGAGCGACCTCGCTCGTGTGCCTTGTTTCCACCGGGGTGTTGCACTCAGCCTGCTGTCCGGCTCGGACCGCGGTGCGCAGTGCGACGTCCCACTGATGAGTCGCCTCGAAGGTGGGGTTGAAGAACTCCGGGTTGCTTCCGGTGGTGTAGTACCAAACCGTGGTCACCGGCGTGCGGTTGACGAGCGGGATGGTGCAGAGGCCGGTGAAGACGTCGCAGGTGGACGCGGCGCCGGCGGGGGTGTCGCCGCAGCCCTGGTCGCTACCGATAACGCCGGCGGCGTTGCAGGGAATGCCACCTTCCATGTTGGCCGGATCGGTGTAGTAGTGGCTGCGCTCCCAGATGTTGTAGCGGGTGAGCATGCGCTGCCACTTCTCGTCGACCATGCCCTTTTCGCGGTCGAAGCCGGTGCGCTCGACGTAGAAGGCGCCGTAGGCCTGGAACTCAAGGCCGTCCCAGTGGACGGGCTCGTAGTCGGTGTTCTCCACCCGGCGGAATGCCTGGCGGATCGACAGCTCGACGGGATTGCAGGTACCGGAAGGAGACGTGCCGCCCATGAAGTCGTTGGGCAAGTAGCAGGCCGGGAACATCTCGATCCCCCAGCCGAAGCTGCTGAGGTCGATCTGCTCCGGCGCGGCCAGCGCCTTGTTGGTGACGTCGAAGTAGCCACTCTCGATGTCGAAGACCGGAGCGTCGGGGCTTTTGGGGTCGTTGACGTAGAAGTCGAGGGGCGTGTAGCTGAGCCCGCCGTAGACGCCGAGAAGCGACAGGGTGTCGTAGTCGAAGGCGTCGGTATTGAGGTTCTTGGACCAATCGACGCGCATGTACTCGCGCTCGTACCAAGGACGGTCGCTCGCGTTCTCCTCGACGACGTTCAGCTCTTCGCCGGTCGCAGAGTTGTAGGAGTAGCGAATGTCGAAGTGCTTCTGAATCGCGTAGACGACAGCGATGTTGCCGTCGTCCGACGCGGCGCCGAGGCCCTTGCCATCAGCGTCGTTGATGCGCTCGTAAGCGGCACGCCCGATGAGGAGGTCCTCGGTGACGATCCACTTGATGCGTGAGAGGGGCTGCGCGTACGTGGAGGTAAAGAGCCCGCTCTGCGACGCGCCGTAACCTCCGACGTCCACAAGGGTGCCCTGCGAGTAGAACTCGGGGTCATCCGCTGTAGCGGTAAAGTCCTCGCCAATGAAGAATGCCTTTGGCAAGGCATCCGGCTGTACGCGGTTGATGGGGTCGCGCTCTTCGGCGCACCCCAATGCTGTGAGTGCTCCAAGAGCAAGAGCGCCGCTGGCGACACTTCGTCGCGTCCACTTAGCTTTCATCAGATCCTCCGTTACCTTGACCGTCCACGCGGTATTGCCGCGCGCAAAACAAAACACACCAAAAGTCGGTGCCACGTGTGCCCGTCTTCCTTTACGCCACCTTGGCCTGGACGGTCACACCCGAATGTGTCGGCGGAAGGTACCCGCTAGGTTGTCGCTGAGCAAGCATGGAAACATGACCGGCGGGACCTTCCATCGGACCGTGATTCTTGAACTATTCGTGGAACATGGGCGCGCCTATTTTTATGCCGGAGACGGTCGGTGTCGCGCTGGAAAGTAGCTAACTCGAGCGTCGAGAGCGCAATACTACAGCGGTGGCGTCGAGGGCTGCACGCGTTGCGTCACCGAGCACTTCGGCCATCTCGATCTGCTTGCGAGCAGCAGCTCTATATAAGGCACGACTTGCGGGCGGCAGTTTCTTGATCTGGCGCAGGTGGCCGGTGACAGTGGCGGCGTCGCCGCGCCGAATTGGGCCGGTCAGGGCCTGTGGCAGGCCCAGGTGCTCGATGTTGTCGGCGACGCTTCTCAGTAGTGGGCCAAGCACGGCGCCGATATCCCCGGGCGGGGCGCCGGCAGCCTTGAGCGCTTCGCCGGCTACCGCGCCGAGAGCGGCCGCGCCGTTGGCGAGGACAGCGCCGGCAGCATGGTAGAGCGCCAGATCTGCGTCTTCCCAGACGCGGGGGACGAGGCCAACGCTCTTGCAGAAACTGCGAGCGCGACGAATGGCGAGTTCGTCCCCCGCCACAAGCGCGTGGGCGCCCGCCAAGTCCGGGGGTCGGCGCGCGTCGGCAAAGGAGAGCATCGGATGCATCTGACCGATAGCAACATTCCCGCTCTCGCCCCGAGACGGAGACAGCGCCCGAGGCAGAGACAACGGCTCGAGAACCTCCGGCCCCATCGCGCCCGCCAGGTGAACGACCGCGGCGCCATCAACGACACAGCGCGCGCGCGCTAGACGGCCAGCCCAATCAGCGAGTTGCCCGTCGCGCACGGCGAGAATCCACAAGTCCACTCGAGGGGCCCGCGCGGGCGGGCCTCGTCGTGCCGAACGAAGCGTCACCTGAAGGCCGGCGCGCCGCGCTGCGCGCGCAAGCGTCCGACCAACCTTGCCGGCGCCGAGGATGACAACCTTCATCGATAGAGGCCCTCCGCGGCTATGTAGTCGAGCACGGTTCGCGGCACGGCCCTGTCAAGCTCGCTACCGAAGTCCGAGCCATCGCGCGAGGCGAGCAACTCGCGAACACGAGTCGACGAAACCCCCGGCAGCACCGGCGCGGGCGCGTCGTCCCGCGGCACGCCAATCCGACCGAGGGGCAATAGGGGCGCAACGCGACAAACCTCATCGAAGCGATGCCATCGATCAGCTTCCTCGAGCGCATCAGCCCCGACCATCAAGCGGAGGCGCCAATCCGGATGCTCGCCCTCCAGGAAACGCAACGTGTCGAGGGTCCGGTTCGGCGGCGGCAGCTCACTCTCCACAGCCGATATCTCGCTGCCGGCCACATCCCGAAAGGCGAGTTCGCACATGGCCACGCGATGCTCGAACGTTTCGAGATCCTTCCCAAATACGTGCTGGGCCACGGGCGCGACCAGCACGCGGTCCACGGCGCCAGTGGCGAGGACGTAGGTCGCGGCGAGAACATGTCCGACATGCGGGGGGTTGAAGCTCCCACCGAAAAAGGCCACGCGTTCTGGTTCAGATGCTGACATGGGAGTTCCACACCCCGCCTAGGGGTGCACCGTTACCCGGCCAGCTGTCTTGGAGGTGAGAGGAAGGGTCTGAAGCGGGCTCCCGCGTCGATCGTACGTCGTCCAGCTCGCCCCCTCGTCCTCGTGACAGAGCAGCGCGATACCACTGCTCTGCCCTCGCGCGGTCGGCTGGCCCGCGGCCTGGGCCAAGGGGCCCGGTGATAAGAACCAGCGAGGGCCCACCTGCCGAGCGACGGGCTCGGACCCCTGGCCAAAGACCAGGTAGGAGGCGGGCAGCAGGTCTTCCTCGTCGAGGGCTGCCTTGTCGTGCGTGAGAACCGCTATTTTTCCCTCGCAGACCTCCACGGTCTTCGCGTCGGCTCGGGGCAACGACTCGAGGGTGCGCAACTGCTCGAGTCGGCGCTCACGCGCTACGAACTCGTCGATCGAATCGGGATCGGCCTCGGCGCATCGCGTCGCGGCGCGCTCAACAAGGCCGCCGAGGGACGGCTCGCCATCGACAAGTTCACGCGCCCACGCTTCGACCGCGGCATCGAGCGCCCCGTCGACTCCAAGGTACACCACGCGCTCCACCCGCGCCTCGACGAGCAGAAACTCCGCCGCCTCGCGCAGGAACACACCAGAAGAGCCCGCTGGACCCAAGAGACCAAGCCGCATCGTCAATCGCCGTCGAGACCCTGAGGTTAGCCTGCTCAGACCCCGCGGCTCAATCGTCTATCAGCGCGCCGAAGAGAGCCAGCCCGCCAAGCACGAAAACCGCGTCGAAGACGAGCAAGAGGCCAAAATGGAAGCTCAGCTCGCTGAGGGTCCCCCCCAGGAGGAGTTCTCGGGTCCCCACCACTGCCACGAGGAGTTGGGGCGCCATGAGCGGAAAGAGGACCGTAGCCAGGAGCAGGTCCCGTGCCCGCGTCCTGACGGTCATCGCGCCAAAAAGTGTCCCCGAGGCGGCTATGCCCGGCGTTGCGACGAGAGCCAGAAGAGCCACCCCGCCCACCTCAGGCCCCAGGTCGATAGAGAAAAACAAGGCGCAGAGCGGAATAATCACGATCTCGATGAGAGTCAGGAACGCCCAGAGCGAGAGGGCCTTGCCAACGAAGAGCGCGCTTCGCGGCATCGGCGAGACCAGCATTGCCGACAGGGCTTGGTCCTCGCGCTCGCGCTGCCAGCTCCGACCCAGGGCCAACACGGCCGCAAACGCGATCGCCAGCCAGATAGCGCCGGCGGAGACCTGCAGCGAGGTACGGGGCCCGGAGTAGAACGCGAAGCTCGCCAACACGACGACGAGCACGGCAAAGAACGCGCTCGTCATGACGACTTCGCCGCTGCGAAGTTCGAGAGTGAGCTCGTGACGCACGACGAGCGCTGCATGTGTCCCCCAGGCCGGAATCGCGCTCGGAGAGGAGCGCGCGTCGTCACGCGTTAACGCCATGCTGGCACCCTAGCAGCGCGGCCTTCGTTGAAACACCGAGGAGGCACGCCGCTCCGTGAGCCGCGCGAGCGCACGGAGCAGCGCGATGGAGAGGATCTTTCACCTCGGAACACGGTCTTTGGTCTGGCGGCCACGGCTCGTATGGCTACCATACGCGCATGGCTGAGATCCGCATTGGGCATGTCTTCAACTGCACCGCAGATACCTATTGGGACAAGCTCTTCTTCAACGACGAGTACAACGATCGGATGTTCCATGAAGCGCTCGAGTTCCCAAAATTCGAACGCGTGAGCGTCGATGAAACCGAGACGGAGATCCGGCGCGTATTCAACGTGGTTCCGAAACTGGGTGCCATGCCGGGCCCGATAAAGAAGGTCATCGGCGACAGTTTCGGTTATCGCGAGGACGGCTGCTTCGACCGCAAGTCGCGGGTCTACACGCTGACCATCACGCCAACCACGATGGCAAGAAAGCTGAAGATCGGGGGCACCATCACCGCCGAGCCCGCGGCCGACGGGAAGATCACCCGAGTGCTGAACTTCAAGGTGACAGCGAAGATATTTGGTGTGGGCGGGCTGCTCGAGAGGCAGACCATCAACGACACCAAGACAAGCTACGACAAAGCCGCAGCGTTCACGAACGCGTACCTCGCTGAAAAGGGACTCTGACTAGAGCGCTGGAGCTCGCCGTTGTCTTGCGACGAGCGGCCGTAGCCGCTTTGGCGCGAGCTGCGTTGTCTTGTGTGGCCGTCAGCTCGCCGCTCGGGCGCGAGCTGCGTTGTCTTGTGTGACCGTCAGCTCGCCGCTTTGGCGCGAGCTGCCTTGGTCCGCGCGACGCGCTTCTTGGTAACGGCCGGCTTCGCGGGCGCGGCGGCGGCTCGCTTGGAGCGGCGCTCGGCGGCGCGCTGATGATCGACGAGGCGCGGGGTGGGAAAGCGACCCAACCGAGCCTTGTAGCCCTCGTCCTTCGTCCGCTTCTCAGCCTCGAGAATGTTCTCGATGAGCTTGTCACGAGACCCGAACTTCTCCTTTACGTGGGAGAGAACGTCGTGAAGGCGCAAGAGCTTGGCATTGGAGATCTTTGCGATCCCCTTGATCTCACTCACGTTATCGAGGAAAAGGTCCTTCTGCGCCAAGGACTCAACGGCCTTGACGAGCTTCTCTTTGCTCTCGAAACGTTCTTTGACTCGAATCAGCGGCGACTTGTTCATGGCTCGCTCCAACGGTGGCAGTGCCCCGCGGAAATAGGGACGCGCTTACTAGCAGTCAGGCTTACGAAGCGCAACAGCTCTACGGCAATCTTGAAAACGACGGCCGGAGAACCAGCCGAGTTGGCATGACAGTCTGGCCCGGAGCGGAGCCCAGTGCACGCAAATCGAGGCGCTAGGGCCACCGGGCCCCACGAGACGAGCGGACACCGCGCGAGTGCCTCAGCGAGCTGAGCGAGGACCGCGAACTGACCCCAGGTGGGCGTTCGACTGGCGCAATAAGTTAAGTAACTTCAGTGGCTTATACCGCCGGAACAGGGACGCGGCTTGGGACGAGGTGCGGACGAAAACGTTCACGAGAACATAGGCCGCACCCGCCGGTCGTGTTACCGCCCCTCCCCCTATGACTGTCCGCGTGCGTTTTGCGCCGTCCCCGAGCGGCTACCTCCACATTGGCGGGGCGCGCACTGCCCTTTTTAGCTGGCTCTGGGCCCGAAACCAGGGCGGGAAGTTCATCGTCCGAGTCGAGGACACGGACCAGGACCGCAGCAGCATCGACAGCGTCCGCGCGATCTTGGATGCGATGAAGTGGCTCGGCCTGGACTGGGACGAGGGGCCGGAGGTCGGTGGAGAGTTCGGCCCGTACTTCCAGAGCGAGCGCAAGGACATCTACAAGAAGTACGTCGAGGAGCTCATCAGCGTCGGCCACGCCTATCGCTGCTACTGCACAAAAGAGGAGCTCGATACCGAGCGCGCCAGGCTCAAGGCGGAAAACCCCAAGGCTCAGTTCGTCTACCCGGGCACCTGCCGCAACCGGACGGACCAACCGGACAAACGGCATGTGGTCCGATTCAAATCGCCGCGCGAGGGATCAACCGACTTCGTGGACCGCGTTTTCGGCGCCATCTCGACGCCCAACGCGTCACTGCAGGATTTCGTCATTGTCCGGCCCGACGGCATGCCCCTCTACAACCTCGCCGTCGCCGTCGACGACCACGAGATGGGCATAACGCTCGTCGCCCGAGGTCGCGACCACATCGGCAACACCCCGCAACAGATCCTCATCTACAAGGCGCTGGGCTGGGAGATCCCGGAATTCGCGCACCTGCCGATGATGCTCTCCGCCAAGGGCGACAAGCTGAGCAAGCGAAACGCAGACGTCGGAGTGCAAGACTACGAGGCCAAGGGCTACACAGCGCCGGGCGTCGTCAACTACCTCGCCCGCTTTGGATGGTCATTTGGCGACCAGGAGATCTTCAGTAGCCAAGAGCTGATCGAGAGCTTCAATTGGGATCGGTGCGGCAAGAGCGACGGCAAGTTCGACGAGAAGAAGTTCGCCGATGTCGCCTTTGAGCACCTCAAGAACCCGAACCTGACCTCGCTGGACGAGTACAAGGAGCTGGTCAAGCCGCGGCTCGCCGAGCGCGGCCTTGTTGACGTAGCGGAGGCGACGTTGGACGCGGCGCTGCCGCTGATTCGCGAGCGAGCCCGAACGTTGATCGAGGCGGCCCACGCCCTCGACTACTTCTTCCGCGACGAGCCGGAACTCGAAGAGAAGGCTCAACGGAAGTTCCTGACCCCGGATTCCGCCCCTGCCCTCGAAAAACTTCTCGAACTCTACGAGGGAGAGCAAGATTGGAAGGCCGAGGGGCTCGAACAAGCGATGCGCGCGTATATCGAAGAACACGACGTGAAGATGAAGGCGTTGGCGCAGCCGGCCCGAGTCGCCGTCACGGGGCGCACGGCGAGCCCCCCGCTCTTTGACGTGATGGCGGTGCTGGGGCGAGACGCATGCCTGGCACGCTTTCGGCGCGCCATCACGGTCTCGCGCGAGGCCGCGGCGACGCAAGCCTGACCGAGCCGGACGAGTCGCGCGAGCCGCGCGAGAACGAGAACGAGACTGAAGACCCCAATGCCCCGAACGGCGCCGGCAACCGACCCGAATCTCCCCGCGCTCGACCTCGTCGTGGGCCCGCCGGCTTCCGCTGCGCCACCGACCGTCGACTTGGCGGATGCGGCGCAATTCATTGGGCCGCCGAGCGACGCGCTCGGCGTCATTGGGCCGCCGCCGCCAGGCATTAGCGATGTCGTCGAGGGGCTCAGCTGGCCCGTCGCGATGATGGGCGAAGTATCCTGGTTCGAAGTTCTATCGAGTCACCCACTCGTCAAGGGGTTACTTCCGATACCGATCCTCGTCCTCTTGATGTGGCCCATCTGGTGGTTCTTCAAGAAGACGTGGCGCCACCTCGACAGCGAAGCGCGCGAACTGCGCGAGGCGCCAGGCACCGAAGGCTCCTACGACCCGCGGCCCGCCGTTTGCCTCATCATCGTGGCCGTCGTCCTCAGTCTTCAGGAATATTACGGGGGGCGCAGTTTCTACAACGAGCTCATCAGGCCGGCGCTGGCCAATTGGGAACGGAGCGCGCCTTGGATCGACCTCGGACGTTTCGACGAGTATTATGCCCATCTCTATTGGGCTCTCGCGCGGGTCACCGGCTACATCGTTATCCCGTTTACTTTGTGGAAACTCATCTTTCCGCGCGACAGCCTGCTCGACATGGGACTGCGAACGCGAGGCTTCTTTCGCCACGCTTGGGTTTACGTCGCGGCGACGGCTGTTGTCGTGCCCGCGGTTCTGCTCGTGGCGCAGCAGCCCGATTTTGCAAACTACTACCCCTTCTATCGGCACAGCTCACGCAGTTGGTTTGATTTCGGCATCTGGGAGTTCGCGTATTTCGCGCAGTTTCTCGCGCTCGAGATGTTCTTCCGTGGCTTCATTCTCGGCGCGCTGCGTCGCACGATGGGCTCGGCGGCTATCTTCGTGATGGCGGTCCCCTATTGCATGATCCACTATGGAAAGCCGTATCTGGAGGCGCAGGGCGCGATCATCGCGGGGATCGTTCTGGGCTCGCTGGCGATGAGAACGAGGAGCATCTACGCAGGGTTCATGGTTCACGTGACGATCGCCGGGCTGATGGATTGGGTCGCGCTTTTCAAACGGGACGCCCTGCCCGAGGCCTTCTGGCCACCGCCCGGCTGAGGACCCGCTGAGAACGCGGCATAGAGAGCGGAGAGCATTGGGGTGAACGACTACGACGCGGGCGAAAACGACGGGGCTTGGACCGCTGGAGACAGCGCGGCGCTCTACCAAGTGTCCGCCTGGGGCAAGCCTTACTTCTCCGTGAATGCTCGCGGTCGTATCGAGGTACAACCGAATCCGAATTCCAAACGACGCGTGGACCTCTTCGAACTCGTGGAGAGCATTCGCGACCGCGGCGTCGGATTGCCCCTGCTAGTGCGCTTCTCGGACATCGTCGGTCACCGCATCGATCAACTCAACGAGTCCTTCGTCGAGGCTATGAAAGACTGCGGATACGGCGGTCATTACCGAGGCGTCTATCCTCTCAAGGTGAATCAGCAGCGACACCTAGTCGAGACGATCGTCGAGAACGGCAAGGACTGGGGATATGGGCTCGAGGCGGGCTCGAAAGCGGAGCTGCTCATCGCGCTTTCGACGACGGGACCCGGCGCTTTCATCATTTGCAACGGCTATAAGGACCTCAGTTATATCGAGACTGCGTTTGTCGCGCAGCAACTCGACAAGACCGTGATCGTCGTCGTCGAGCGTTTTGGAGAGCTCGAGCTGGCATTGCGCGCCGCAAAGAAGCTCGGCATCAAGCCGTTGCTAGGTGTGCGCGCCAGACTCTCTGCGAAGGACGTCGGGCGCTGGGCAGATAGCGCTGGGGATCGCGCCAAGTTCGGGTTGAGCAAGGCTGATCTGGTCCGCGTGGTCGACCGTCTCGAGGCGGAAGGCATGCTCGACTCGCTACGCCTGCTGCACTTTCACATGGGCACCCAGGTATCGAGCATCATGCCCATCAAACTCGCGGTGCGAGAGGCAGCGCATCTCTACGTCGAGCTGTCGAAGATGGGCTGCCGGATGGAGTATCTCGACGCCGGAGGCGGACTGGCCGTCGACTACGACGGATCGCAAACGGACTACCACGCGTCGAGAAATTACACATTGCGGGAGTATGCCGCGGACGTGGTCACGGAGATCCAAGACGCCTGCCATGAAGGCAAAGTCGCTGAGCCGACCATCGTGACGGAGAGCGGACGGGCCGTTGCAGCGCACCAATCGGTTCTAGTTCTTGAAGTGGTGGGCGAAAGCGCGGTGCGATTCGGCCGCGCCACCCCGCCGCCAGAAGACACGCATCGCGTGTTGCAAGAACTCTACGAAACCTACGAAGGCATCTTGCCAAAGAACGTTCAGGAGTCCTGGCACGACGCGTGCCACGCCAAAGAGGAAGCGCAGAGTCTCTTTCGCTATGGATACTTGCGGCTACGCGAACTCGCACATGCTGAGCGCTTGTACTGGCATTGCTGCGAGAAGATCCTCGACACTTTGCCGCGCCTGAAGTCGGTACCGGAAGAACTCGCCGGCCTCGATAAGATCATGGCGTCGATCTACTACTGCAACTTCTCGCTCTTCCAGTCCGCGCCGGACATCTGGGCAGAGGATCATGTATTCCCCATCGTGCCCATTCATCGCCTCGACGAGGAGCCGTCGGTGAACGCGACGCTCGCCGACCTAACGTGCGACAGCGACGGAGCGATCAACCGCTTCATCGACGCGGAGGACGAACGAGACACGCTGCCCTTGCACGACTACCAGCCAGGCCAGCGCTACTACCTCGGCATGTTCCTGAACGGCGCCTACCAAGAGATACTAGGAGACCTGCACAATCTCTTTGGCGACACCAACGCCGTCCAAGTCCGAACCACCGCCGACGGGTACGAGGTGGATCATCTGATCAAAGGGGACTCGATGACGGACGTCCTGCGCTACGTGCAATACGTACCCGACAACATGGTGGAGAGCGTCCGTCGACAAGCGGAGCGCGCCGTCGGCGAGGGGCGAATCAACGTCCGGCAGATGCGCCTACTGATGCGACACTACGAAGAAGCCCTCGAGAGCTACACCTACTTGTCGGACGAAGACGAAAGCTGACGGAGCGCAAATGCTCCAATATTCTCGACACATCCGGCGCTCACAACCTTCGCCAATTTGACAATGAACTTGCCTTGGCTCCCACAAGTTGCATGCCCCCCAGAGCCGGCGCTAGGCTAATTTCCTCCAAGACTATGGCTCTTCGTCAAACCATCGGCGCGTGTCTCGCCGTCGCTTCTGTCGTGTCCGTCGCGTCCGTCGCCCCCGTCGCTGAGGCCGATATCTATCGGTACGTCGACAAGGACGGCGTGATCCACTTCACGAACAAGAAGAAGAAGGGAACGAAGGTCGCGAAAAGCGCGCGCAAGCGTCGCGCGGGCTTCATGGGCTCGGACCATTCTGAGGAGCGCTACGCTCGCTACGACGCGCACATCCGCGAAGCGGCCAGCCTCTACAAGATCCCCGAAGCGCTCGTGCGCGCGGTCATCAAAGTGGAGAGTAACTTCCATCACGACGCTCGGTCGCCGGTGGGCGCGATGGGACTCATGCAGTTGATGCCCGGAACGGCAAAACGCATGCAGGTGACCGACATCACCAACCCGCGGCAGAACATCTTTGGCGGCGTGCGCTACTTGCGAGTTCTCGCCAACCTCTTCAACGGGAGCTTGGTGCTCACCATCGCGAGCTACAACGCCGGCGAAAACGCGGTCATGAAACACGGCGGCATCCCGCCCTACGCTGAGACGCAGCAGTACGTGACGCGCGTCCTGCATTGGTACCGGCGGCTGCAAGCGGCCGAACTAGAAGCCGCCCAGGCGATGCGTGCGGACGTGGCGGGGAAACCAGCAGATCAGCCGACGACTCCGCCCAAAGAGGACGCAAAGGGTCAAGAGTCCGCGGATCGCCCGCGCAAGTAGCTCAGGTGTCTGGTCGGAATTAGCTTGCCACCAAGGTGCGCGGATCGGCGTTGAGGCCAAGGAGCGAGGGCGAAGGACTGGCAGCGCCAGTTCGAGTCTGAAGCGACGCCGGGATCGGCGTCGAGGCGTGCGCCGACTGGACAAGGTAATTTCGACCAGACGCCTTACTTCTTCGTGGATCGCCGAGCCCGCGGCGCGGGGTAGTTGGCGAGTGCACCGCCCAACTCCTCGCGAACGCGCTCAACGAGTTCCTTTGGCGCGACCGCCTTGGCGAGGCTGCCCCACTCCAGCACCCAATTCACGACGGGCGTTAGGTTGCCGACCACCATCTTGAGCCGCAGCCCGCCATCGGGGCGTTTCTCGAGGGTCTGAGAGTGGTGCACGCGACGCATCGCAACGTTGTCGCGGGCACGAGCATCGAAATCGATGACGACTTCTTGCGATTCTCCGGGCGCGCGCCAGATGCCGAACTCGCCCTGAAAGTACTCGTCGACACTGAAGTCGTCGGGAAGCGCGAAGCGTTCTTTGATGGAAATCTCCGTGTGGCGCATGCGGTCGAGAACAAAGGTGCGAATCTGCTCGCGCTCGACGTGCCGCCCGACGCAATAGACGGACTCGCGATGTAGGATCATCGCGTAGGGGTGCACGGTGATTCGCTCGTCCCGCTTCTCGCCGGAACGGCGGTAGTTGAGCGCCAGGGGACGCAAATCGGAGACCGCCTGAAAGAGGTCTTCGAGCTCGTCCATCTTGCGTTGGTAGTTCTTGGGCGCGTAGGGCAGATACAGGAACCGCTCCTCGAGGCGCGAGTCCGCGAGGCCCGCGTTGGGGCCGCGACCGGGGCGCTGAGCGACGGCCATGAGTCGCTCCGTCGCCATCTCGATTTCGTCGTAGAGCGTCGAACCCTTGAGCGGCTCAAAGACCCGACGCGCCGCGAGCAGCGCGTAGGCTTGGGTGCGACGCAGCTCGACCTTGCGCGGCAGTTCGCTGGCTCTGATGCGCCAAATCTGGGCGCCGCCGCGCTTGGGCGTAGCGCACTCGAGATCGTATTCGCGGCCCAGCTCCTTGAGGTACCGGCGCATGGTGCGCGGGCTGACCTTGAGGGTCTCGGCCAGATCGTAGATGGTGAGACCGCGCGAATGCCGTGTGAGCACCTCTCGGAGGCGATCCATGCGCCGATGTTGAGTGAATCGCCCCAAGGGCCGACCTGGGCCATTTGTCATCTGTCGAGTCCGTGCGAGTCCGTGCGAGTCCGCGAATGCCGGCGTTTGGTCCAATTCCGGGTGGCAGGCGGACAGTTGTACACCAAAGGTGGAAACGAGGGTCCGGTTCGTGCCTAGGTCGGACAGATGGTGACCTCCCGGCCGAGAGCCTGCCCAGGCCGGCCGGCGATCCAACGACAGCGGACAGGCATTTCGCAGCGGTCGTGGGTTGTCGGACGGAATCAAGACCGTCTAGGGTGCGGGCCCCCTCTTTTTGCGAACGGAAGCGGAGCACGTTGATGCGGACCGGTAATTCTACCGACTCATGGGTAGTGAGTAATTTTGGTTTGGGCGCACGCCTGAAGGCGGCCTTTGCCAGTTTGGCGATTGCAGCCGTCAGCTTCGCGAGCAGCCCAGCTGACGCGCAATGCTCGTCACCAAACCCCAACGACTGGCCAGACTCGGCCAAGCCGTACTTCATGATCATCATGGATACGTCCGGGTCCATGGGCTGGTGTCTCGACGACGACTGGTCGTCGAGTTGCGGAAACCGTTACCCCGCTGACTCGTGCGGATACGGCAAGCTGCGTGTGGACCACGGACGATGCGCGATCCGGAACACTGTCCAAGCTTTCAGCGAAGCGAACTTCGGCCTGACCACGTTTCAGGGCACGCCGAACCAGACGTCCTGCGGCGCGTCGAGCACCAATAGCAACGGCGGAAACATCTTGGTCCCGCTTCAGAAGCAGGGAGACCCCTCGAACGTCCCGGACATCCTGCGCTGGGTGAACGACAGTTGCAGCGATGGCGAGCTGTGGGCCGAGGACGGCACGCCTCTCGGCGAGACGCTGCAAGACGTGGAGGAGTACCTAGAGGGCGGCTCCTCCCCGCTAAGCTCGAGTGATCCGACGTGCCGACCGGTGAACGTCATCTTGGTCACAGACGGCGACGCGTCCAACGACTCCGTCGACGCCGAAGATGCTGCGGCGAGCCTCCTTTCGGGCGTCACGCGCGGCGGCAAGACCTGGCCCGTCCGCACCTACGTTATCAACTTCGCCGGCGGCGCCGGCACGGACGGCGACGACATCGCCAAGGCGGGCGGCACGACCAAGGCGGTGCAGGCGGCAAACGAGGCAACGTTGTCCGCGAGCCTGGCGAATATCATCGCCAGCGCCATCCTTCCCGAGAACTGCAACAACGTCGACGACAACTGCAACGGCTGCGTCGATGAGGGCTACGCCCACTACTGCAACGAGCGCGCCGACTGCTGCACAGCAGCTCGCCAGACATGCCTGACCAATTTCGCCAATAGCGGCAACGAGTCCGACCTGCCCTGCGTCGCCGAAGCGCAACAGACCGTCTCGAGCAGCTGGCTCTGCGACAACCCCCTCGAGCTCTGCGACGGCAAAGACAACAACTGCGACGGTGAGATCGACGAGGGCTTCGGCGACCCCGTCTGCTGCCCCCAGACCGAACAATGCAATGGCGTCGATGACGACTGCGATGGCGTGATCGATGAGAACGGCACGAACGGTCCCTACAGCTTGCCGGGCTGCGTCGAATGCCAGCCCAGCGCCGAAATCTGCGACGGCTGCGACAACGACTGCGACGGCCTGGTCGATGAGGGCATCGCCGCCCTCGACTGCGGCTTCAGCCCGCCCGCCAATTGCGCGGGCACCCAGGTCTGCGCCCAGCTAGCCAACGTGACCGAAGCTGGCGCCTGCCACGCGGGCGGCAACTCGTACGGGAACTGCTCGAGCACAACGGCCTCTGAGGTCTGCGACGGCCTAGACAACAACTGTAACGGGCAGGTCGACGAGCTCGGTGCGACGACGTGCGAGATCCCAGGCAAGCCCGGTCTCGTCTACAAGTCTCAGAACCCCCTCTCGGTCTGCGAACTGGGGCAGCAGCCGTGCAACGGCTCATGCGTCGGCTACAGGGGGCCCTCAACGGAAATCTGCGACGGCCTGGATAACGATTGCGACGGCAACGTGGACGAGGACGACGGCGGAGGCCTCCAAGGTGTCGGCTTGGATTGCTGGCACGTCGGCTCAGGCGCGGCGGGTCAATGCCAGGCGGCGGGGAAGACGATCTGCCAGAGCGGATCCATCGTCTGCACGGGTGGGGACTTGCCCGGCGACGAAGTCTGCGACGGGTTCGACAACGACTGCGACGGAGCGACCGACGAAGCCCCGCTCGTGGACGCTCCCGCAAACCCGCTCTGCTGGGGCCTAGCCCCCGGCACTTGCCCCGCGGATGCGGCTTGCACGCACGGCAACCTCAGTTGGTGCCCGCCGGCCGGAGCCGGCTGCAAAGATGTGGGCGGCCTCGCCTCGCCGTGCGCCACGGGAACGTTGGTTTGCAACGGCTCCTCTCGGTGGTTCTGCCAGGGCGGCACGGTCCCGGCACCTGACGAGTGCGACGGAGTGGACAATGACTGCAACGGCGCAGCCGACGATAACCTGGTCGCGCCCGTCGGAGAGGCGTGCGGCTCGGATACCGGTACCTGCGAGACCGGCAACTGGATCTGCGACTCGGGCGTCCTCGACTGCGATGGCGGTGTGACCGGAATCACGGAGATTTGCGACGGTCTCAATAACGACTGCGACGGCCCGGAAGACTGCGATGTCATCGGCAACTGCTCCGGCGACTCGGACGGCGACGTAGACGAGGGTATCAACCTCGGCGAAACCTGCACCGCGGACTACGTGGTCACGGACTACCCGGGCGAGCGCGTCGGCGGCGAGTGCACTCCCGGCACGAACACCTGCGACCTGCAGAACCCCGGCGGCGTCTATTGCGAAGGCGGAGTCGGCCCGCAGCCAGAAATCTGCGACGGAAAAGACAACGACTGCGACGGTGACGTGGACGAGGCTGGCCCCTACCCAGACGGCATCGACGGCTCGGCAGATCCCGAGGATACCAACGTCCCGCCGCGACACCTCGGCGACGACTGCGGCACCACCGAGGGCGAATGTTCATCCGGAACCCTGCGATGTACCGGCGGAGCCGTCGATTGCTTCGGCGGTATCGGGCCGCAAGCGGAGGAATGCGACTGCCTCGACAACGACTGCGATGGCGAGACAGACGAGGACGTCGAGCCCGGCGAAGACCCCATCTGCTCCCCGGGCAAGACCTGCGTGGAGGCGACCACCGACAGCTGTCAATGCGTCGGCCCCTGCAGCGGCGGCGAGTTCCCGTGCCCCACGGGCACCTACTGCGAGATGGACCTCACCAAGAGCCATAGCGACGAGCCCGCGGGGCCTGTCTGCGTTGCGCCTAACCCGTGCGGTGACTGCGAAGACGAGGTCCAGACGGACTCCATCGGTCGGCCACTTTGCGGACCGCCCGGAACCAAACTTGCCAACGGGCAGCCGGCTCCGATCTGCAAGTGCGTGGGTGGACAGTGCCAGGATCCTTGCTCTGGCGTGGTCTGCGCCGAGGGGACCGACTGCTACGCCGGAGAGGACGGAGTACCCGGCTGTCAGCCAGAGAAGGACTGCAACTTCTTCGGCTGCGTGGACGGCAAGGTCTGCCACAGCGGCGCATGCGTCGAGGATCCCTGCGACCCGAACCCGTGCGCGGAAGGAGAGGTTTGCAAGCCCAACTCCGACTTCGACGAGGCGCGATGCGTGCCAAGTTGCGCGGACGTGGACTGCGAAGACACAGAAGTCTGCGTGGACGGCAAATGCGAGCCCAGCGATTGTGAAGAAACCTGCGCCGAAGGCAACGTCTGCAAAGACGATGGCACCTGCGGCAACGATTGCCCGGAGGAACGTTGCGAGGATGGCACGTGGTGCGACCCCGCAGACGGATCCTGCGGCGACGACCCCTGCGAGGGGGTGCGCTGCCCGCCCGGGCCGCCGGCGCAAGAGTGCCGTGACGGCGAATGCTGGAAGGGCGAAGGCGGCAGCGGCAGCGGCGGCGGTGGCGCCGGTGGCAGCGCCGCTGGCACCAGTACGGGCGCGTCGGCTGGTACCGACGGCGGCGCCGGCGACCATTCAGTCTTCGGAGGCGCCGGCGGAGCCCAGGGCAACGTCAAAGGCCAGTGGGGTCTCGCTTCGGGCGGCGGCGGCTGCAGCACCTCGACCTCCGGCTCGAACGACGCGGGCATCGCGTTCGGCTTCGCCCTCGCCGGGCTGGCCATGGTGAGACGGAGACGCAAACGGGTCCAGGATGGCAACGCGAGCGAACGGAGGGCTGTCTGATGAACGCCCGTAATACATGGCTCGGCATCGCGCTGGCTGCGGCAAGCCTCGGTGGCTGCAAGACGGAGAGCTATTGTTTCGCCGACTGCGACGAGCCGCTCCAGCCCGCTGGCGGCATGGCTAACGGTGGGACCGGCGGTAGCGGCATCGATTTCAATCCGGGCGGAGGCTCCGCTGGAGACGGAGACACCGGCGGAGATGGCGGCACAGGCGGTGCTGCACCCGGATGCGTGCCGGAGATCTGCGACGGCCTCGACAACGACTGCGACGGTCTGATCGACGAAAACTTCGTCGACGACGACGGCAAGTACACGACGATCGCTGCTTGCGGAACCTGCGACATGGATTGTCGGGCCCTCCTCAAGAATGTAGCCGTGCCGACGTGCGAGGCTCCGGCGGACCCGGGCGAGCCTGGGACCGCCGGCGACGCGGGGAGCTGCACCTTCGACGAATGCGCGCAGGACTTCTACGACGCTGACGGCAACCCCGGCAACGGCTGCGAGTACCGATGCGACCACAACCCCGACGGCAGTGTGACGGTCGACGGTTACAATGACGACACGTGCGGCGTCGATGATGACTGCGACGGCGAAATCGACGAAGACCTGGACCTCTGCAGCCCCGACCATTGCGGCCAGTGCGGAAGAAACTGCGTCATCGGAAACGGGACCGCCAAGTGCGTAAAGACGGGCACGAGCGCGACCTGCGACCAAACAAACACGGAATGCCAGATCCTCGGCTGCGCCGACGATTGGTACGACATCAACGGGTCGGCGGACGACGGGTGCGAGTACAACTGCGAGAACCCGAGCCCCGAGATCTGCGACGGCCTCGACAATGATTGCGACGGCAAGATCGACAACGCCGATCCCGACATGGAGACTGACGATGCTGCCCGCATCGGAATCACCTGCTACGGCGGCGACCAGGGCGAATGCGCGACGGCGGCGTATGCCGGGGTCGCCAAGTGCATCAACTCAACGCCAACGTGCTGCGATGTCGACTCCAACAACGTCGACGGCACGAACGACAAGTTCCCGACCAACGGCATCCAGAATGGCCAGTGCAACGGCGCCCAGCCACCCTTCCTCCTCGAGCCTGGCCAGCTAGGCGAGATCTGCGACGGTAAGGATAACGACTGCGACGGCCAGGTAGACGACGAGCCCGAAAGCGTGGGCAATCCCTGCGGCAAGCCGCTACCCACCCGCACCTGCACGATGGGCAAGCTCCAATGCCTGCCAGGCCAGAGCGGTACGCCGGAGCTCACGTGTATCGGCGCCATCGGGACGAGCCCCGACTGGTGCAACGGACTCGACGAGGACTGCGACGGTCTGATCGACGGAACACTGCATCCGAACAACATCACCTGCGTCAACGACGGTGGGTGCCCGAACGGATACCTCTGCCGCGACCACAACGGCGGGAAGTTCTGCGCGCTCGACGCCGCCAATTCGGGCGGGCAGTGCGACACCCCCAATTCGAACCTGCCGAACCCATGTCAGGCAGGCAAGTATCGGTGCATTGGCGCTGGTCTCCGCTGCGCGGGCTCCGTCACCCGCCCGATCACGGATGCCGATACGTGTAACTACGACTCCAACTGCAACGGCACGTTCGAGGCCGGCACACAGCCGGATCTCCAGACCGACGTCGCGAATTGCGGCTCGTGCGGCAACGACTGCTACGAGAACAATCCCGGCCAGGGCCTGTGGGCGTGCGTCGCCGGGAAGTGCGAGTTCGACGGTTGCCGGCCAGGAAACATCGAATGCGTCGGCAACGACGGGATACTCTGCGAACGCTCGTGCAACGGCTCGTCGAACAACCAGGAGCTCTGCAACGGCGTGGACGATGACTGCGACTGCGAGGTGGACGAAGACATCTCGACGCCGCCTTCGCCGGTGCAGGTCTGCAATGTGCTCCCGGGTGCGACCGAGGCGGGCTGCCGGGCCTACAACGCATCGACAAACGCCGGAGGCGTCAAGGTCACGTGTAGCAGCGGCGCCTGGTCCTGCGACTTCCCGTCCGACTACTGCGACGACAACGCGGGTCCGATCTACTGCGCGGGCACAGCGGATATTTGCGACGGCAAGGATAACAACTGCAACGGCGGCACCGACGACGACTACCAGTTGGCCGTGCGCTCTAGCGGCTATCTCGGGCAGCCCTGCGCTAGCGATGACGGCGCGGGCACCAACCACGGCGACTGCCGGACAACGGGCTCCTACGTCTGTGACGGTCCCACTGCGACCAAGTGCAGCGCCGTCAGGAACGACAACC
>PVBE012998020.1_pt1 | contig 22173 bp, 25 predicted proteins | sample 1631181 | NCBI WGS metagenome assembly PVBE01 (sample SAMN08397723, study PRJNA350692) | Marine metagenome, whole genome shotgun sequencing project. | isolation source: water | place: Pacific Ocean | collected 2012-04 | reverse complement strand
GTAGATGCGAAACGCGTGCGAAGCCGATTGCTGCAAGTGCCAACGACGAAACTAAAGCAATGGGTAAGAGAAAACATCGGCCAGACACTCACTGCCCGTCGTGCCAAGGCCTACCATGAATATGCCACCACCACGACCGGGTAGTTTTCAAAATGAAACCAACGAGCATTCATCAGCCCACCCTTTGGGAGAGTCGGGCCGTCAGGCCCGGAGAGGACAATTCGCTTCACCGAGTTTTCAATACTCAACGCCAAAGAAAAGGCCCCACCCGGCCGCTACCGCGTCCGACCTCCCCGCGGCGCGGGGAGGTAACCCGATAACTCGAACGCCAACGGTAACTCAAAAACTGCGCGACCTCCTTGGGAGAGGTCGCGGCTTCAGCCACGGGAGAGGGGCTTTATCGAGTTTCCCACGTTGACCGACCAAGAGACTTCACTCCGTTGGCGTGGGTGGATCGGTGTTGTCGCCTCGCACGCGACTCTTGGTCAAGCGATGGTGTCGTTCCTCATGCGTCAGCATCCCCCAGTCCAAGGCTTGATCCTGTTCATACTGTTTCCCCAACGTCAGTGCCGTCAGCGCCTTGGACAATTCGAATCCCAAATAGAACGCGTGCGAAGCATCCATGTTCTTTGGCGATGAAGCCAATAGTTGTTCGAACATCTGAAACGGGTCTGTGCCACGCAAGTGCGTGCCGGCGCTGATCATATGAAGCTGATCACGTTCCGCAAACAAGCGAAAATCGTTATCGTTGATTTGGGCCGCGAGGTGTTCAAGTTGCGCTGCGCCCTGTTCATAGGTATCGATATCTCGCAGCAAGACCAGTCGCTCTTCCAAGTGTTTGGGCGGAATGTGCTGCTCGACTGCAAAGTGGACCAGCCGACGTGCCAGATCACATTCGCGAACGCTTGAGCGAGTCCAGTTGATAACTTCCGTCGTCAGGACGCTACGAATGGCAAGTTCTTGGCAGATGCCCAGCAGCAGAACATTGATTCCGGCAGAATCGGCATCGGTCAATTCGGTAAGGTTGCCAATTCCCATCATCATCTCGGCGTCCGGATATCGGTTCCGCACATTTTGGTATCGAGCTAGGCTTGCTGCAAAGCCGCAACCAATGGGTTCGAGAATGGGGTCGATACGAAGCGGCACGCCATGACGCGCCAGAAGATCGACGGTGTCGTCAAGTCCGGCGAGCGTCGGAATGTCGTCGGGAATCACGACGACTTCGCAGCCCCAACCGAGCGCGGCGTCACGATTCGAGCTATTGACGGAAAAGACAAGTTCGGCGCCCGCGCCAACGGCCGGAGCGATTTCAGCCGGATTCAGGCTGTCGATCGAGACGCGATGGCCTGCCTCACGAAGCGCTCGCACGTAATCGCCAACATCGCGCCACGGTTCGCCCGGTTCGCATCCGACATCGATCAGGTCTGCGCCGCCGGCACGCAACTGGTCTGCCTGGAGCAGGACTTCCGACACGGGTAACCGCGGCGCATGATTGATCTCGGCAATAATCTCGATGTCGTATTGGCCGTAACTCGGAGCTCGCGATGCCTTTCGGCCAAAATGTTCACCGAGGCGACGGAGGTCACGTGGGCCAGCCACGACGGGGCAGCCAACCGCGTCGGCAAGTTCTTCGAGGTCGCCCTCACAATATCCGGGGACCATCACGTGTGTTGTGCCGGGGACGACCTGGATGTGCCGCATGATCCACTTGGGGGTCATCAGTGCGGCAACCGTGATTGGAAGTACATCGATCGAAAACTCGAAGTCCAGCGGTTCGAGCTGTTCCAGCGTCGTCCGCAGAGCCTGTTCGGCGAGTCGTCCGGTCACAAAATGGTAGTGCGGGGCCATGCATTCAGTTTAATGTCAGCCCGTTCCCAGACCCAGCCTGCCGTCTAGCGCATTTGCCCCTCGCAGGTCGTTGGTGATATAACGACCCGTACGAGAATTCGAGTCCAAAACGTGGAGCGTGGTGATGAAAGACCGAATTTTGCAAAGTGTAGCCACGATATTGGTCGCCCTCTTGACTGCTGGTGTGTGGGTGTCGACGGTTGAGGCCCAGTCGCCTCAGCAACGGGACTTCAATCCACGTGTATTGATGAAGCATCTGCGACCGATCGTGGATGCGCCGTTTATTCCAGCCACCAAAGTCAGGGATCAGGTCGCAGACAATGAACTTGTGTTGGGGGTCGTTGTGGCCGGCCAGCCGCGGGCGTATCCCATAAATATGCTCACCGGACCAAGTCGCGAAATTATTAACGATCAGCTAGGCGGACACGCGATCGCGGCCACTTGGTGACACCTCTGTCACAACGGCGTCGTGTACGACCGTACCGTCAACGAAAAGTTACTGACTTTGTGTGTTTCCGGTCAATTGTGGAATCGCAGTCTGGTGATGCTCGACATCGAGACCAGGTCGCTCTGGAGTCACATTCTGGGCGAAGCCATGGCTGGCGAATTGAAAGGCCAATTGCTCAAGCCGATTCCCTCCGACATGGTGACATGGGCGGCCTGGAAACGCGACCATCCGGAAACGACGGTGCTGGACATGTCGCGATCGGCCCGTGCGTACACCAGCGAGTTTTACCGCGATCCACAGCGATTCGTGCTCGGGTTTTCCGGCAATCTTGGTATGCAGCACTGTTCATTTGCGACGTTAATGAGGCAACCGGTTTTGAATATGGACGCGCGCGGCCTGCCGTTGTTGATCACGTTTGACAAGGCCAGTACGTCGGCTCGGATTTTCTTGCGGAAACTCGATGGTCAGGTTCTGACATTCGCGGCAGTGGATCAGCGAACGCTTCGCGATGATCAGACGAAATCAGTTTGGAATCGAGCTACTGGGGTTGCCTCGGGTGGATCCCTCAAGGGCAAACGCCTCTCGCCGCACGTTGGGATCGTCTCGTTTACCAAGACGTGGAAGAAGTTTCATCCAGGCAGCAAGGCGGTGGAGTAAACGATCATAGTCGTTGTTCGCTGCGAACATTACGCAAAGTGCTCGGAGCAATCAACAACACTACGTTCTATGCGCACCAATCGGGTTGAGGTGTTTTGTGGATCGTAGGCTTCGTGTCACCCTGCAATTTGGCGATTGCCATTTCAGCGGATTCCACTTCTTTGCCGTTGCTGTGGTAGGCCAGGCCGTAGTCGAAGCCAAACGAACCCTTTGGCGCGAGCTTCACGACTCGCCCTTTTTCGCCTTCAAATGATCGCGGGTTGGGGAAATTCGTACCAGGCTCGATGCCGGTCACGCATCCGTCAGAGACGGATGTTGTGTTCTTCCAGACGGAGAAACAGGGAAGCTGTTTCGTGTTATAGAACAGGCTGACACCACGTGTCCCATGGGCGTTTCTCAGCAAGGTTTGGGTGGCACCATGGTGATCCCCAAGCAACTCCAAGAAATAGACCTGCTCTTCGAAACCCGGCTGCGGAGCCTCGTAGCTGTCCCAGTTGGCAATGCCTGACGCGGCATGTTCGTTGCGCGGCACGAGGGTCTTGATCGGAACCACCACCCGTGAACCGGCGTCGAGCAGCGGCACGCCGAAGTTGGTGTGATACAGCATCTGCATTTCGGCAGGGCTCTCGGAAAGGTTCTGAATCTCGTCGCGAATGCGAAATCCACTCTCGCCAAACTTGATCTTGATCGTCGACTTCATTCGCAGTTTTAGGAAATGAAAACGCACTTCGTCGACAACACCGACCACCGTGATCTCTTCGGTTTGATCGTCGATGGTCACTGTTACTTCGTGAGCGGGTTTGTTGCCGATTCGGCCGTGGAGTGGATACGTAAGTTGGCCGTTGTCGTCAAATTCGGGCGCCCCGTTGCTTTCCAAGCCACAGCGGACAAGTAGTTCGTCAAAACCGTCCAGCCATCCCAGGCCACTTGGCTCACCTACGTCGACGAATTTGGGATGAACGGGTCCGCGCACCGGAGACTGCCAGCGAATCGGATCGTTCTTGAATTGTGCTCGCCAAATCCCCATCCCACGTGTTGGCAACACGGAGAACGAAAAGTCTCCACTATTGACGTAGAGGACTTGGATACCATCGCTAAGTCCGCCGTACAGCCGTTGAGGTCTGACGTTCAGATCGTCGCGACCCAATGAAAGCGTCGTGCCAAAGTTGCTTGAATAGTCTTCGCCGGCGTCGTCCGCCAATTTCCACGTCTTGCTCGCCATTGTGTCGTTCTCGATTGGGTTGTCGCGACGTGCGTCAGATACGCTGAGTTCATGGACCCGTTGCATCTGGCATTTCAAACCGTAAAGATAAGCATCCCTACCGGCAAAGTAAAAGGCCCTGTCCAGTGGTGAGATTACTTGCCAATTGGCTTAGAACGTGTTAACACTGCGAGTTCCCATTCGGTGGGCGATTCCCCCCTGTTCGGATGGGTCCCAAAGACGTTGCTGGAATTGGCCCTCATTTCCGTTGATCGCCGACTGACGGTTGGTTCTGTTTTTGCATAATTAGGAAGTGAGAATTGCCACCATGATGGAAGATATTGTTGCGAGCGACAACGTTGGGAAGATTCTCGACAGTGCGCTCGATGCCGGCCAAGGGCTGTTACGTCTCTCACCAACTTGGGTTCCACGGAGTTTCCTGCATCCTGGGAAGCGGATCAAGTTGGCACCTGGCGACTATTATGCGTATGGGGCGGAGCGTGGTGGCGTTGACGAGCGATGGTTTTCGAGCACCACGGACGCGGCCAACGAAGGGCGCGTCTGGCACGAAGGCCAGAGCTTTTGTCTGTTTGAAGATCAGCACTTCATGTTGAAGGATGCCGTGGCCGAAGCAGGCCACCGGCTGATCGGCAAGACACTGTGGGACAAATACCAGCGCTGGCCCGTCTATTCCAAGTTCTTCGACAATATGGGGCCGATTCCCCATCATATGCATCAACGGTTCGAAGACGCTAAGTTGGTCAATCAAGAGGGTAAGCCGGAGAGCTATTACTTCGCTCCCCAGTACAACAACTGTGACAACAATTTCCCTTACACGTTTATGGGATTGGAGCCGGGTACAACGAAGGCTCAAGTGCGCAAGTGCCTTGAGAACTGGAATCACGGCGAGAACGGCATGTTGGATCTCTCCAAAGCCTACCGTCTCAAACGCGGAACGGGTTGGTTGATCCCGCCTGGTGTGCTGCACGCGCCGGGGTCGCTGTGTACTTATGAGCCTCAGTGGGGGAGCGATGTCTTTGGGATGTACCAGAACATTGTCGAAGGACGCTATGTTCCGTGGTCGCTGCTGGTCAAGGATATGCCCGAGGAGAAGCACCAGGACTTGGACTTCATTGTGGGCCAATTGGATTGGGAGAAGAATGTCGATCCCGATTTCAAGGACAACAATTATCTGGAACCGATCACGGCGGACTCGGGTGACGGCTGGGTCGACGACTGGATTGTCTATGGCCGTGTAGACGGCGAGCAGCTGTTTAGCGCTCGGCGTTTGACGCTACAGCCGGGCGCGAAATGCACGATCAAAGATGGTGGTGCGAGCGGCTGGATCACGGTCCAAGGCAAGGGCCACATGGGCAGGCTCAATCTGCAGACACCGGCGATGATTCGCTTTGGTGCGGAGACCGAAGACGAGGTCTTCATTAGTCACGAGGCGGCCACGGCGGGTGTCGAATTTGAGAATACCGGCAGCGAACCACTTGAAGGGCTGCGTTATTTCGGTCCAGATACGTTCGACCAAGTTCCCAACGTCGGTGACTACAAACAAGCATAGGCTTCTCACTGGCGAGACCTCGGAAACGCGTCTCGTTTCCGTTGCCAGCCTCGGTAATGACTTTTTCATCCAACGACCAGGTTACGAGGATCGATATGAGTAACTCATTTCCTAAGCTTCACAACGGCATGTGGCCCGGCTTGGTAGGTAAGGAAGACGGCACTGACCATCCGCCCATCAGTTTGGATCGAATGTTGGAACTGACGGCCAACGCCGATGTGGGCGGTCAGAAATTTGATGGTATTGACTACTTCTTGTTTCATCCGCATACCGACCCTGATGCGACGGACGATGAATTGAAAGCTATCGCCGACAAGATCGCCGCCAAAGGACTGGTGGTCGGTTCGCTGGTCGCCCCGGTGTGGCCCGGAACGGTAGGTGGCAGTGCGATGGGATCTGACGAAGATCGAGCGAATTTCGTGCTGGCCGTCGAAAAGGCCTGTCGTATCGCCAGGATCTTTAACGAACACGGTGTGCGCAAATACGGCGTGATCAGGATCGACTCGGCCGACAGTCCGGAGAATTGGGCCAAGGATCCGGTGGCCAATACCAAGGTAATTGCAGAGACATTTCGCGAGGCAGCTCGCGTTGCCGCGGATCATGGTGAACGCCTGGCGGCCGAAGGCGAAATCTGCTGGGCCGGCATGCACTCCTGGAAAGCAATGTTGAACTTGCTGGAGACCGTGGACCTGCCGATGACCGTTGGCTTTCAGTCAGACCTGGCTCACACGTATCTTTATCTATTGGGTTACAACGCGCCCGAGCACGCGTTGTTGCAGGAAGGTTACAGCCAGGAAGAGTTCAACCAGGCATACACCACGATGACTGACGCGCTGCGACCATGGACGATAGACTTCCATGTGGCGCAGAATGACGGCTCGGTTCATGGCACCGGATCTCACGACAAAACTGGCCGTCATTGCCAAGCTGATGACCCCAATGGCAAGTTGAACATTGTGGATGCTTCCGGTTATTGGCTGAACAAGGCATCCACACGTGGGATGCAGCACATTTGTTGGGACGGCTGTATGTTCCCCAACTCGGTGCTCGAGACACAAGACACCTGGAACACAATCCTGGACGCCATGATCAAAGTACGCGATGCGCACGGGTGGAGCGAAGCGTGACAGAAACGATCCACGCTGGGCCTGCCTCGCCAACGGAATCCCCTTGCGGCTCGTCATTATCCAAAAGTTGAAAGAGAGATTCATGACACAACCACTGAACATTGGCATGATTGGCTACGGCTTTATGGGCCGGGCGCATACGAACGGCTACAAACGCGTTAATGATTTCTTCGACGTGCCGTATCGACCAATTCTGAAAGCGGCTTGCGGACGGAACGCCGAGAAGATCAAGGCCTTTGCGGATAACTGGGGATACGAGTCGATCGAAACGGATTGGCGCGAGTTGATTGCCCGCGATGACATCGATGCCGTCGATATTTGCACTCCGAATAATCTGCACAAGGAAATCGCGATCGCGTGTGCCGAGGCAGGCAAGAAGATCCTCTGCGAAAAACCGCTGGCTATGAATTCCGCCGAAGGCGAGGAAATGTGCCAGGCAGTCGAGAAAGCGGGCGTGGATAACATCGTCTGGTACAACTACCGACGCGTGCCGGCAGTGACGTTGGCCAAGAATATAGTCGCGTCTGGAAACCTTGGTCGCATTTTTCACTACCGCGCAAATTTCCTGCAAGACTGGACGATCGACGACAGCCTGCCGCAGGGTGGAGCCGCGCTGTGGCGGTTGGACGCCGCCGTGGCGGGTAGCGGTGTTACGGGCGACCTGTTGGCCCACTGCATTGACACCGCGCTGTGGATTAATGGCAGTATTGCCAACGTCACGGCCATGACGGAGACCTTCGTTAAGGAACGCATGCACAATCTGACGGGAAAGGTCGAATCCGTTAGTATTGACGACGCGTGCGCATTCATGTGCCGCTTTCAAAACGGGTCGCTTGGACTGTTCGAATCCACGCGCTACGCGCGCGGCCACAAGGCGCTGTATACGTTCGAAATCAACGGCGAACACGCGTCGATCAAATGGGACTTGCACGACCTGCATCGGCTCGAATACTTCGATCACCGGATTGAAGGTGACATGCGCGGCTGGCGGTCGATTCACGTGACTGACGGCGACCATCCTTACATGGGCAACTGGTGGGTGCCAGGATTGCAGATTGGTTACGAGCATAGCTTTGTGCACCAAGTCAAGGATTTCCTGGAAAGCCTGGAGACGGGTAAGCCGGCTGGCCCCACCTTTCGCGATGCCCTCGATACGCAACGAGTGTGCGACGCCGTATTGTCCAGCGCGAAGAGTCTTCAGTGGACCAACGTGGGCTAGGAAGGACGATTTGGCGGGCTTATGAACTACTTTGCTCACGGGCGCCGCTTCCTCGCGAATCCTCACTTTTTGGTTGGGACAGCAGTGCCGGACTGGCTGAGCGTGGTCAACCGTCGCGCGCGTGCACGCGAACGCTTGGCTCTGCCGTTTGTGGATCACGAAGATTCTGAGATTGCCGAGCTTGCGCGTGGGATCGTGCAGCATCATCGTGACGATCATTGGTTTCACCAGACGCGGGCATTTGCCGAGTTGAATCTGCGGTTTACCGTCGCATTTCGCGAAATGCTGGATCCGGATCCGGGATTTCGGCCAAGTTTCCTAGGCCATATCCTGGTGGAACTGCTGCTGGATTCCGTGTTGATTGAACAGACGCCCAGTCAACTGGATGCCTACTATGCCGCCATTGAAACTGTTTCGCCCGAAGAGATTGCCGCCACCGTGAATCAGATGATCACATGCCAAACCGGAATGTTGGCGATGTTCATTCCACGGTTTTCCGCAGCACGGTTCTTGTACGACTACGGCGAGGATGACAAACTGCTGTTTCGCCTGAACAACGTCATGCGACGTGTTCGCTTGGCTCCGCTGCCCAAACGGATTGTGTCTTTTTTCCCGCAGGCGCGGAAGCTGGTGAAACAACGAAAGGACGAGTTGCTGGCGGGAGAAACCGCAATGTGAACTCAACGGCGATGTTTTGGCGTGCACGTCAATCATGCATTCAAATCTCGCAAACAACGATACCTAGCGAGGCTGTGCCACGGACTGATGCGAGCTATCGCTTGATTTCAGTGACCCGCTCCCCGACCAACCTGCGGTCGGTGCCCGTCGCTGAAGACTTGACTCATTTGTAAAGAAGAACCTCGTACGAGCTTTCAAGGAGCGAAGTCAATGAGATTTGGAATGAACCTGTTACTGTGGTCGGGCGAGCTGAACGACGATCTGATTCCCACACTTGAGTCCTTGAAAGCGATGGGATATGACGGTGTCGAAGTCCCAATTTTCAATCTGGATCTGGACTATGCAGCTTGGGGCCAACGTTTGACAGAACTGGGGCTGGAGCGAACGGCCGTGACCGTCCGCACCGAGGAAGACAACCCGATCAGCCCGAACGCCGATATTCGTTCCAAGGGAGTCGATGGCACCAAACGCACGCTGGACTGTTGCGCAGCAGCCGGCGCGACGCATCTGGTCGGGCCGTACCATTCGGCATTGGGGCTGTTTAGTGGCCAGGGCCCCACGGACGACGAATGGAGGTGGGGCGTCGAGAGCATGCGTCAGGTTGCCGAGCACGCAGGTAGCGTAGGTGTGACCTTGGGCGTGGAATGCCTCAACCGTTTTGAAACCTATCTGCTGAACACTCACGCCGACGCGGCGCGATTTGCAAGAGAGGTTGACCACCCGAACTGTCGTGTGATGTACGACACGTTTCACTGTAACATCGAAGAAAAGGACATCGCCGAGGCGATTCGCTCGTGTGCCGATGTGCTCTGTCATGTTCATATTTCCGAGAACGACAGGAGCACGCCGGGGCAGGGGAATGTCCGCTGGGCCGAGAATTTTGACACGTTGAAAGAAGTCGGCTACGACGGCTGGATGATGATCGAAGCGTTTGGTTTGGCCTTGCCGGAACTGGCCGCTGCCACCAAGATTTGGCGTCGCATGTACGAGAGTGAAGAGCAACTCGCTAGTGACGGACTGGCGTTCATGAAGACCGAAGTCGCCAAACGCTGGTGAGCGCTCTTGCCGGTGGTGAGTCCATCGCCCTATAGTGCCAATATGGTGGACCAAGAAAGTCAAATCGGACCCAATGAAGATGCGGCGGACGGCATCGAAGTCGATGACGGTTCGGGCGAAGGTGACGCAGATGAAGTGATTTCGCTGGATGCGTTGACGGCGGCCTATGCAGGACTGGTGAGTGGCGGTGAGGTTGCGCGGTCGACCGATCCCGCTGTGGCAGCCGACAACAGTCAGTCACCGAAGGAGCGGGACGAGGCTGACGAGCCCAAGCCGGGCGAGGCCAGGGCGGGCGAGGCCGAGGCGGACGAGCACGTGTCACCGTTGGGTATTCTGGAGGCTGTGCTGTTCGTTGGGAATACCGAGAATACCCCACTTACGGCGAAACGCATTGCAGCCCTAATGCGCGGCGTCAGTCCTCGGGAGATTGACGAGTTGGTGATCGACTTGAATGATCGATACCGTGAGCTCGAGTGCCCCTATGAGGTCGTTTCTCAGGGTGCTGGATACTTGCTGAACATCCGAGACGAATATGCAAATCTCCGCGATCGGTTCTACGGGAGTGTGCGGGAAGCTCGACTTTCGCAGGCGGCGGTCGATATTCTGGCAGTTATTGCGTATGGCCAGCCTCTAACACGCGAAGAAATCGACGAAACTCGTGGAAAACCCAGCGGCGGAATCCTCTCGCAGCTGGTCCGACGGCAACTGCTCCGAATCGAAAGGCCCGATAAAAAGCCCCGACGGCCCAAATACCATACGACGGAAAGGTTCCTGAAGATCATGGGTTTGGAAGACATCAGCGAGCTACCGGAGAGCCAGGAATTCGACAGAAGATTCTAAGCGGTCAGTAGTTACGGCGTTCTAGATGATTTGCGACGTCCCTGTCGATTTCGGCGGTGTTGGCCTGCACTCGTCCAAAGTGCTAGCCGGTATGCTGACGCCGCCCGTCGCGCTTGGTACAATTCAACATGTGGCGAGTTTTTCTCGCGTCTCGCCGATTGGCCCCCACCCTAAATTTGGATTCTTCGACGCAGCCAAACATAACTGTTGCTCGGTGGTCGGCCACCTCAATATCCTGAAGCTGTCAACTCTCTGCCAGTTCCTTTTCTCTTCGCGTCCCAACGATGCCTCGACGCAATCATCTATCCACATTATTTGAGTCAGCTCCGGTCATCCTGCCGTCGCTGTTGTTATGCGATTTTGGCAATCTCGAGCGCGAGGTAGCGCGTCTGGAAGAAGCTGGAGTGAAAGCGCTGCATCTGGACGTGATGGATGGACGGTTTGTCCCGAACTTGACCTACGGCATGCCGATCGTGTCAGCGTTGCGTCGGCTGACTGACATGCCGTTGGACGTGCATTTGATGATTGAGGAACCACAGCGGTACGTGCAGCATTTCTTCGATGCCGGTGCGGATGTCATCACTTTTCATGTCGAGGCGGTCGAGGATCCCCAGCCAGTCATCGATCAGATTCATGCGTTGGGAGCCGCTGCGGGAGTGGCCTTGAATCCCACGACACCAGTGTCCGCCGTGGAACCGATTCTGGCAGACTGTGACTTGGTGTTGGTGATGAGCGTCGAGGCCGGTTTTGGTGGTCAGAGTTTTCAAACGACTGCCTTGGAAAAGCTACGACGTTTGCGAACGCAAACGGCACCATCCACGCTGCTTGAGGTTGATGGAGGTGTCAATGCTGAGACGATTGCCGAGTGTGCCCGAGCCGGCGCTCAACTGATGGTCGTCGGGTCAGCGATCTTTGGCCATGATTCGTATTCCTCTGCCGTAACGCAACTCACCCGTACATTCTGTGGCGATGGGGACAAGTAAGCCAATGCTAAAGATCATACTGATTCGGCCCGGTTCGACGGACTTCGACGAACAAGGCCGAATAACCGGAACGCTGGATGTGCCATTAAATGATTGCGGAGCCGACCAAGTGGCTCGCACCATCGACGAATTAACCGACCAGCAGATCCAGGCGATCTACACTTCGCCCTGCAAGGCCTGCCAACAAACGGCCAATGCATTGGGCGAAGAGCTGGATTTGAAAGGCAAGCCACTGGACGGTTTGAAGAATCTCAATCACGGTCTGTGGCATGGAAAGATGATCGTCGAAGTCAAACAGAAACAGCCGAGAGTCTACCGGCAGTGGCAAGAGCACCCGGAAACGGTCTGTCCACCCGAAGGCGAGTCACCAACGTCTGCCCAGGAGCGGGGGAGAGCCGTGCTTGCCAAACTTGCGAAAAAGCATAAGGATGGCGTGATTGCGGTGGTGGTGCCGGAGCCGTTTGCGAGCCTCTTTCGGTCGCTGCTAAACCACGGGGAGTTGGGAAATCTCTGGAAGGCTGAATGTCAGTGCGGAGGTTGGGAGCAATTCGAAGTTGAAGCTTCAAGTGTCGGTTTGAAGACCTGATCCGAATTTGTTGCCGCTCTGTCTGGCATCGCCAACGCAGACGTAGGTGTTTTTAGATGAGCAAATCGAGTGGAGAGAATCCACAGTCCGCGGCGACCCCACCGATGAACAAGCGACAAAAGAGAGGCGTTCCCGAAGGGCTGTGGCAACGGTGCCCCGGCTGCCACAACGCCATTTATCGTAAGGACGCGCAAAAGCGGTTGAACGTCTGCCCGGAATGCGATTTTCACTTCTATGTCTCGGCGGCTGAACGCATCACGCAGGTGTTGGACGAATGCACGTTCGAGGAATGGGACGCGGATCTGGCACCAGCGGACCCGTTGAACTTTGAAGACAAACGTAAATACCGCGACAAGTTGGTCGACGAACAGAAACGTACTGGGATGAACGATGCGGCCATGACGGGTACCGGCATGATTCGGGCCAGACGTGTCGCTTTCGGTGTTACCGACTCTTCGTTCTTCATGGGCAGCATGGGATCTGTGGTTGGCGAACGGTTGGCGCGTTTGGTTGAACGAGCGACGGAGCAGGAGTTGCCGCTGATCATCATCAGTGGATCAGGTGGCGGCGCCCGGATGCACGAAGGAATTCTCTCGCTAATGCAGATGGCCAAAGTGTCAGCCGCACTGGCTCGATATGATCAGGCGGCCGGTTTATATATCTCTGTGTTGACAAATCCCACAATGGGCGGCGTGGCGGCCAGCTTCGCTTCGCTCGGCGACGTGGTATTCGCCGAACCCAAAGCCTTGATCGGATTCGCCGGCCCGCGAACGATCAAAGCCACCATCAAGATCGAATTGCCCAAAGGTTTTCAGACTAGCGAATTCCTGTTGGAACATGGGTATATCGATCGCATTGTGTCACGGGACAAACTGAAGAGCGAAATTGCACGAACGATTGACTACTGCGGCAAGTAATGGGATTTCTCGATAGACTCAAATCGATGCTGAAAAGCGACAAGCTCGATGTCGACGAGCGATTCGAACGGTTGCGCTCGGCCATTTCTGGCACGATGTCGAATTTTTATATGGCGCGTGATCGAGAGACGAAGAATATCGTTGGTTTGAAGATCGCGAAACAGGATAAGCTGAAGTTGTTCGAGGCCCGCTTCAAGGGGTTAAATAAACCCTCTGAAGGCGAAATCGCCTCGTCGTTGCACCATCCTAATGTCGTCGAGACGACCGAATTCGGGCTCACGACTGAGAACCTGCCGTACACCGTCATGGAATACCTCGACGGCCCGGGACTCCACGAACTCATCCATAATCGCGACCAGATCCTCAGCGGAAAACGCCTGAACTTGATTCGGCAAATGGCCGAGGCGCTCGCCTATGTTCACGAACAAGAGTTCATCCACCGGGATGTCTGCCCACGCAATTTCATTGTGATGAAAGACATGTCCACGCTGAAGCTGATCGATTTCGGCCTGACGCTGCCTGCCACACCGGATTTCACGCAGCCTGGAAATCGGACTGGCACGCCGAACTACATGGCGCCGGAAATCATGCGTCGCAAAACGACCGACCAGCGACTGGATATTTTTTCCTTCGGCGTGTCGGTCTATCATCTGTGCGCTTTCGAATTGCCGTGGCCAAAGCCACCGCCAGAAAAAGCCGCATTGGCCGCGATTGCCCACGACACGGTCGAGCCTCGAAATATTCGCGAATACATGAAGAACATCAACTCGGAACTTGCCGATGCGATCATGTCGTGCCTGGCACCCGATCCGAGGCAACGACCTCAAACACTGAAAGATTTTCTGGAAACGATCCGTGAAATCGAGGGCGAGTTTGCCTGACGCCCGTTCCACTGCCTGTGGCCACAGGCGGCCTGCATTGGATCCCACTGCAAGCGATTTCGTCCTCACATTTCTCCACAGCGCAGAAGCCGGCGGGTAGCAATCCGGCGCCAATCGCAATTCGGCTCAGTTTGTCGGATCGGCCGAGTACCGTCGACCTTGCCAGGTGTCTCGCCGCTGTAGCTCCATGTCCAGCGCCAATCGCACTGCGGACTTGTCCAGACACCACGTGGGGCCAACAAAATAGTCGGGCGGTGCGTCTCCACTGATTCGCTCGACAATGGTGGTCGGTGGGAGCAGTTCGAGGAAGTCGACCAGCACGTTGATATAGGCGTCGCGCTCGATCAGTGTCACTTCGCCACTTCGAATCTGATCGGCTAATGGAGTCCGCTCGACTGCGTACAGGTTGTTTATCTTGACCGAATCGATGCGGAGCCGCGCCAGTTCTCTGGCGGTCGCTAGCATGTCTCCATGTGATTCGCCAGGCAGGCCCAAAATGGCATGAGCACAAATCTCGAAACCACGGCCTCGGCTCCGCGCGACGGCATCCTGGAAGGCCTCGTGATGATGACCACGGTTCATCCAATCCAAGGAACGGTTATGCATCGTCTGCATTCCGTATTCGACAGAAAGGTAGGTCTTCTGACTAACCTCTTCAAGCAGTTCCAGAACGTCGTCTGGCACGCAGTCTGGTCTGGTACCGATCGCCATCGCCACGACGCTGGGATGCGATAACGCCTCGTCGTAAAGCCGTTTCAGCCGATCCACTGGGGCATGGGTATTGGTCGCTGGCTGAAAATACGCGGTGAAGTGGTCGCATGTGTAGCGCCGCTTGAGCCGTTCGATTCCATTGTTGATCTGGTCCAGAATCGCGATCTTCGGCACGCGTCGGCTGGGGCTGAAGCTACGATTATCGCAGAACGTGCACCCCCCGGTTGTCACAGTCCCATCGACGTTGGGGCAGGTAAAACCGGCGTCGATACTGACTTTTTGGACGCGGTGGCCAAATTTGTGCTGGAGAAAAAAACTGTAGGCGTAATATCGACGCTTCGCGTTCCGCCAATCATAGTGTGAATCGACTGGAATCGTTGACGCCAAGGCAACCCTCATTTAGATTCTAACGAGGCAGGGCCTCGAACCAATCCAAGCTATCGCTCGGTCTTGTTAACCCGCTCCCCGACCAACCTGCGTCGGTGCCCGTCGCTAAAACTTGGCTCAAGTACGACAAGTTTCCGACCATAAGGAGACTAAGTCAAGACGTCTTGGACACTAACAACGAACGCATCATAGGAAACACGAGTGATGTCGACAAGTTCCGGTGACGCCGAAAAACTGTTGGGAGAATTGGTGCCCCAAGGTGGTGGCGACCCGATCCCGCTGCGCAAAGATCGGTTGATGGTTGGACGTCGTGAAACGTGCGACATCATTCTTCGGTTCGGCAATGTCTCATCGAATCACTGCGAACTGACGCTGGAATCCGGTTACTGGTTCGTTAAGGACCTGGGAAGTCGAAACGGCACTCGATTGAATGGCTACCGAATTACCAAGAAACGGATGGACCCCGGAGATACGCTGTCGATCGCCAAACGCGATTACAAAGCAAAATACTCTCCCGCGGAACTCGGTGCGGAAGGGCCGCCGCCGGATGTCGATGTCATGGTCGAAATTATGTCCCAATCGCTGTTGGAAGGTGCCGGATTGGAACGACAGACTCGACAGGAGTCCGAAGGGCGTGTCGGCATCAGTGAACCGACGACTCCGAGCGACGCCGATGAAGCGACTCCCGATGCAGTCGATGCCGTTTCTTCTACCGATCCACAGGACGATTTGGGGCCGCCATCCGTGACAGAAACAGCTGACGAGACTCCAGATCAAGCCAGCGACGCGGCAGACGACGACGAGCCGGATGAATACAAGATGGCATCCGAATGATATTGCGAGGAGTCGTTTTATTCGGGAAGCTCGAGCCGACTTCGGGCACACTTCACTTTGGCTCGTCCTGGTTGGACAGCCATCAAGCCATTAATCAAATCAACGAGGGAGTACGCGATTCGCGTTGACAAATTCATGCTTGGTCACATGGTCTATTTTACGTTGAAAGACAATTCCCAGGCCGCCATCGACGCGATGATTGCGGCTTGTAAGAAACACCTCTCGGATCACCCGGGGACCGTTCTTTTCGCCGCCGAAACGCGAGTTCTTGATCTGGTTCGCGACGTCAATGATCGCGAGTTCGATATTGCGTTGCACGTGGTTTTTGAAAGTCGGGAAGCGCACGATCAGTATCAACTGCACGATCGACACACCCAGTTCATCGAGGAAAACAAAAGCAATTGGGCTAAGGTCCGCGTCTTTGACGCTGATGTCACGAGCTAGTGCGAGACGTACGGACGTGTAGCGTGCGCGACGCGTTGTTTCTAAGTCCCATGTGACGAAAGACCCGCTACACTCATGCCAAATGCGCTTTAGACTCGTGGCAGAACACGCCTCATGTCCCTACGGAGCGCACGAATGCCCTTCGCAACGTTCGGCGCGCGCAATCGGAGAAAACAGTTGAACCGGCAACGGCGATTGCCACGTTGACGGCAAGACCGTACAGCCCCGCATGGACACCGGCGACCTTACCCCAATCTACGGCAGCGAGCGTCAAGGCAATTGCCAGGCCGACGATAGTGCCGACTAACGCCGGCGTCGCACGCAAACGTGGCCAATGCAAGCCCAGGAAGAATGCGGGCGACAGCTGGATCAAGAGATCAAACTTGCGATCCAGCAGTTTGACGAGGTCCGTTCCGCGCAGCGCGATCGCCAGCGACGCCAGCACCGCGATCAAGACCCACGAACAGGCTTTTCCTACTCGGGTCATTTCGGTCTCGGTGGCTTGTGGACGAAGGTGCTGACCATAGATGTCCTTCGTGACCATCGACGAGATAGACAGCAGTACGGAATCCGCCGTCGACATTATCGCCGCCAAAATGCCGGCAAACAGGACGACCACCAACCATCTGCCAAACAACGACGATTCTTGAATATGCCGGCAGACCACGGTCAAGATCGTGTCGGACCGATCGATCTTCTGTACAACGCCGGTATCGTCGATGAATTCGTGTACCAGGTCTGGAACGTGAGCCAGCCCAATAATGCCAACCAAGACCGCGATCAATGCCGTTGTGAGCGGGACAAATGCCATCACGATCAAGCTGCGCCGCAACGATGTGGCGGTACGCGAGGCATAGATGCGCTGAATTGCCTGAGGGTACATCGCCCCACCAATGCCCACCAATACGATGTAACTGATCCATTCACGCAAGCCGTTGCCCGTTGGCGCGAGCGTTTTTGACGGTCCAGCCGCCGTCAGTTTCGACGCCGTGCCCTCCAGCTGTTCTCGTTGCATCAGGATCTGCGTCGCTTGCTCCAAAGAACCGAACTCCCGGAACACCATCGCTATCAGAATGAAGAATCCAACGAATAGTACGAAACCCTGAATCGCGTCGGTCCAAGCCACCGCTCGGAATCCGCCCAAGGTTTCGTAAATAACAATGATCAATGCCAGCATGATGACACCGACGTTGTACGTCATTGTCGGTTCGGCACCAACAAGCCCTTCTAAGGCGTTCCCCATCGCCATTAATTGAGCCAGCAGGAAATTTGATATCGCCACGACCATCACCACGGTGCCAAGCGAGGAAAGCGCGGGCGACTCGAAGCGGTGCCGTAAGAAATCTGTCGGTGTGATGAACCCGTGCTTTTTGGCAAGTGGATAAAGCTGTGGCGCAAGCAAGAGATAGAATACGACGATCGCCGTCATGAAGTGAACGCTGACGATCCAAGCGTAGCCGACTCGATAGGTCTTCCCAGAGAAACCGAAAAGCGTATTCCCACTATACTGTGTGGCATACAGTGTCAGCAGCAACACCACAAAACCGATGCCGTTGCCCGCCAGATAGAAATCACGGAGCGAGTTTTCGCGTCGTGCCCGCAACCCCAGCCAGCCAATGACGATCAGGCTGCACAAGTAGACGCCGATAAAGGCAAGCTCGATGTTGGTAAAGGGGATCAGATCCGAGTTCATGAAACCGGATCCTTGGCATCGGATCGCTGGTCGTCGGCTTCTTCGCACGGCCAGCGGCGCAAGAGAATCCAGCCGGAGAACAGCGAAATCGACAGCGAACCGATGGTGGCGCCAAACGCCCAGGCGGGCATCCCGAACACCAGTGTGTCACTTGCGATGGGGAGATACTGCCAGTACCAGGGGACGGCAACGCTAAATAGCACCAGATAGAACAGCAGAATTCGACGCGGTCCCATCATCTAGAGCGCATACCGATTCACTGTAGTGGTTTTTCACTGTTTGGACGACTCATGAAACAAAGCATCGCGGACGCCACACGTCGGTGCTACGCGCAGTAGCGATGTAGCCATCTCATCCAAACCACACGTACGTCACTACCCCTCTACCATCGATAGCCGATCGCGTCTGTCGGAAAAAACTGCGAATGACTGCCACGCGGTTAGCAATTCAGCTGAACCAGCCCCCTTTGCCGAAAGCTTTTATGCCCTTGTCTTCATCAGGATGGATGTCAAAGACTTTGTTTAGTCGCGTGATCTTGAAAACTTCGAGTACATTTGGGGAAATCGCGCAGAACTTGAGTTTCAAGTTTTGTGCTTTGGATTTCTTATTGAGCAGCACCAGCTTACCGATCATAGCGGACGACATAAACTGAACGCCCTGAAAATTGAGCAACATCTGTTTGCTCTCGGTCTTGCCGGCTTCTTCTCCCTTTTCCATCAGCTCCTTGCCGATCTGCTGGATTCTGGCTTCGTCCAGGATCTTTGCGTCGGTGAAGTAAACGACAAGGATGTCTTCTTTCTGCTCGGACTTCAATGACGACATAACCGCGTTTCCGTTTCGATGAGGTGACCGATGGGGGCAAGCCAGCCTGAGGGCCTTCCCATACTCTAAACTCTATGTATCTCAAGCCCTAAATTAGCATGACGAGCCCTCGCTTGCAATCAACCCCCCGGGGCTAGTTGCTGACGAATTCAATCGAATGGCGACAGGAAAACATGAGTGTCAGTCACTTTTCTCCGTGATTCCTGGAAATTCAGACGTTTCGGTGAAAAGAAGCGGGCCGGATCGCCATTCCGACTTAGCTGGACATGAGAACTCGCGTCAGACGAAAATGCGCCGCCGTTGCGGGCGGTCCCCGTGCTGTAATTGCGACACGGCATCACGACCAGAGGTTCCGATCAAGCATACGGTAGTTGATTGCTTCGTTGATGTGAGCTGCCTGAATGTCGTCGCTGCCTTCCAGATCGGCGATTGTGCAGGCGACGCGGAGGATCTTGTCGTGGGCGCGGGCAGACAATCCCAACTCGTTGACACTCGCCTTGAGCAACTCAAGACACTGATCGTTCAATCGGCAGAAGTGCCGAATCTGACGCGACGTCATCTTGGCGTTGTACCGCGTCGGCGATTCAGTGAACCTGGCTACTTGCCGCTGCCGCGCTTGGCTAACCTGTTGTCGCATGTCTTCACTGCTTGTGCCAACCAGGTTGGTGGATAGTTCCTTGAATGGGACGGCGGGGACTTCGATGTGGATGTCAATTCGATCCAGCAGCGGCCCACTGATCCTACCATTTCCCATGTAGCGTGAAGTCTTCAGTCTACTTTGCCCAGTTTGGCAAGTAGATTGGTGAAGACAACCTTTCAACATGGGAGCAAGAAAATGACAACCGTTCACAGCTATGCCCGATTTTCCAGTGACAGACAGGCCGAGGGAGACAGCACGCGAAGACAAACGCACAGCGCCCAAGACTTCTGCAATCAGCACAACCATACTCTCGGTCATTTAAGGTACTCCGACAATGGCAAATCAGGATTCAGGGGCAACAAACAGAAAGCACTCCAAGCCCTGTTGAAATCCATCGAAACGGGACAAATCAGGGCAGGAGACATTCTCTATGTCGAAGCCATCGACCGGCTATCCCGCAAGGAACTGAGAGACACCCAGACGTTGGTGCTTTCAATTCTCAATGCAGACGTGAGTATCGCTATTTCCATTCCCTACGCCAGGGTGTACCGGGCTGACAACAAAAACTCTCTGGGCGATGCTATCGAATTGGCCGCATTTTCTCACCAGGCGCACACCTACTCCAAGAACCTAAGCGACCGAATCAAGGCCAAGCACGTTCAGGCACGAAAAGACGCTCGCATGGATGGCAAAAAGCCCTTCGGCATTATTCCAGCATGGCTCGAAAAGTCTGACGACCGCTTCACGATAAAGCCAGGTGCGACAGAGGCCATCCATTTTGTCTTCCATCGCAGTATTGAAGGCATCGGAAACAAAATACTGTGCCAGGAGTTGAACGCGACCTTTCCGGCTCTTGGCCGATCAAAGAAATGGAACGAGACATATATTCGGAACCTCATTCGAGAGCGAACCGTCTTAGGCGAGTATCAGCCACATGTCCTCGATGAGAACGGACAGCGACAACCCGTAGGCGATGTCATAGCCGACTATTATCCTTCACTTGTTGACGAGAACACTTGGCTCGCGGCGAATCAAGCGATGAACCACCGGAGAATAGAAAAGGGGCCTTCAGGGAAATTCATAAACTTGTTCACGGGCATTGTTTGGCACGCTCTCGATAACTGCTCAGCCCATACTACAACATACCAACAGAAACGAGCAGATGGGCGGAAAGTCATTATTCGGAGACTCAAGAGTTATCATGCGATTCAGGGGATTGACGGCGCATCAACACCAACCGTGGACATGCCAGCGTTTGAAGACGCCGTTTTAACTTTCCTGCCAGAGATTGATGCCAGCGTCTTCGAGGGTAACAATCGGTGCAAGGAGTTGGAGCTTAAAGCAAAACAGGCTGAACTGCACCAAAAGAAGCAACGCTGGCAAGAATTGGAGTCAGCGTTATTGGGCAATACAGAGTCGGTCACGTCGCTTCTCAAACAGATGGCACAACTGGAACTCGAATCCAAATCCTTGCAAGCGGAAGTGGATGCACTTGCACCGAACGGCCATCGAAGCCCGGCACAAGCATTGGAACAGATCAGAACACTCAATGGCATGACGAAAACACCAGAGAATCGTCAGAAGCTACGAGAAGCGATCAAGCAAGTCATAGAAGTCATAAATATCGCCCCGGTCAAGCTCGGAGAGGTCAAACGTGACCCCGTAGCCTGCGCTATTGAAATTATTTTCCACGGAGGGCATCGACGCTTACTCCTCCATTGCAACAAACGATGTATTGCATACACAGACTCGTTTCGAGACATGATTCCAGAGACAGAGCGATTGACTAGCGTGAATAAACCGTGGCTACGACAACTTGCCAAGGCTGCTAGATTGCTTTTTGTTGTCAGGTGAGCGGTGCGCTTCGTTACGATCCAGCCGGAACGTGGAATAAATGGTCAAAGCAATGCCGAAACGTCACGATTCTGCACAGCACAGTTTTTGGATTACAACGAGCGATTCGACAAGTATTATGGAGCATGTCAAACAACCCCCAACAAGACTCGCCTGCAAAATCGCAGATGGTGGGCCACGACGATTCATAGGGAGTGAGATCGACAAGAGTGCTTTCGACATCGCACGATACCGTTTGGCTGCCGAAGTACCGGAGAAGAACGAGAGGCCCAAGGACATCAGGTGGTCGGTTTCCCCCATGCCCCGCAGGGCATGGGAAAAACGCGAACATCAGCATTTTAAGACAGCATGACGAACGCAATTATATTTTTCCCATAATTGATCGCACAATCGTTTTATATAAACCGCCCCCTGATTTGGCTTTTTAAAGTTCTCCGGTATCGACAGGCGACCGGCGTTGTCGAATGCTAGTTTCCGAAGCGCCGGGATGAACGATGCCGACTTCGCGCTACAAGTTGACTTGACTCGATTCGTCTTTCGGCTATCGTTCAATAGAAGAAATGGTTCTTCAGAACAATTCGTGGGTGGAATTGGTTGTTCTTTTGAGGAGCGCGGTGGAGCCCCTCGGGACTCAGAACAACAAAGCCTGTTTTGTGTTTTGGGCGTTTAGGAGTTGGTCCGGCTCCGTCATCCTTTCATCCGCCGTGGCCATTCGCTGCGCCCGGGGGTGAGCCCCGACGGATGAAAGGACGACGAAGCCTACACGAATCAAATAGT
>PVBE011944445.1_pt1 | contig 22174 bp, 16 predicted proteins | sample 1631181 | NCBI WGS metagenome assembly PVBE01 (sample SAMN08397723, study PRJNA350692) | Marine metagenome, whole genome shotgun sequencing project. | isolation source: water | place: Pacific Ocean | collected 2012-04 | reverse complement strand
GATCCATTTTCTTTTTAATTCGCTGAAGAGTTTTAGGCGAACCACTTTCTTGCGCATAACTCAGATTCCTACAACCGGATTCGTATAAAAGCCCTGTTACTTCAGCATCTAATGCCTCAGATCTCGTTCCACTGGGAAGCTGCCAGGTAATATTCAATTTTCTATCAAGCAATAAATGGCAGAACTCAACAATCCAACTCTTTCGCACTATAAATGTCAGATCGTAAAAATCAAAGTTTTCCGCATTATATTCCCTTATATACTTTTCCATTTCATCAACAACCTTGACTACTTTACGTGCCAGCCATCTTGTCTCCCACATGAATGGATTTGAGCAAAACGTACATCGAAAAGGACATCCTCTCGTAGCAATAATTGGCATAGTCCGGCCAATATTTACACCAAAACTATACCCACCAGAAAGATAAGTTTCTATTGGAATTAAATCCCAAGCCGGCTCTGGAATATCATCAATCTCAAGAATCCGACTCCTGTTCTCAGTAAAGACAGCCTCTCCACTTTTGCCTATATAAGCAATCCCTGCCACTTCATCTGGAGAGCAATCTTTTTCAAGAACGTCTATGAGTCCTACTATCGCCTCTTCCCCCTCACCCAAAATTATATAATCGATAGCCTTGCAACTCGTCAAGCAGAACTCAGACATGGCAGTAGCATGCTCTCCACCGGCAATCAAAACAGAATCTGGAAAACTTTTTTTTATCGAAAAACACACTTCTTTTGCCAATGGCCATTCATGTGAAAAAGGAAAAGAGACACCAATATATCTTGATCCTTCTGGTATGACCTCTAAAATTTCTTCTATTCTTAAACCATTCGCATACAAATTCTTCCTGCCCAAATAATATACCCGCTCAATTGCCTCTCCAACAGAATCAACAACCCCTACTTCGTACCCATTCCTTCTCAAGCTTGCAGCCAGATACGCCAGAAATATCGGAGGTGTAGCGCTTAATGTCAGGGCACCTGCCGCAAACACATTGGGCACACGCACTAGTGTTATCATAGTTATTTTTCGATCCTCTTTAGATAATACAACAGTAGCATTCTCTGTCCTATATCTACAGGACAGAGGATATCGTAAATAATAGTTATTGGCATGCTCATATCAACTTTCTAGTTAACATCTTTTCGCTTTGGGTTACGGAAATATTCAAATATTGATCTCCAGAAGAAAAGTGTTCCATGCTCAATTACAGACGACTTCATTTTTCCTGCAAGACGTTCTCGCTCTCCGGATGGTATCTCAAGTATTTTACGCTTTAACCGAAGAGTATTGACTAATAATTCTATCTCAATTTCAAAAGCTTTTGAGGTATATTCAAATTCAAAATAAACGTCACGATGAAACACCTTAAACCCGTTTAACGCATCAGACAGATAACGACCATGCAAAAAGCCAAAAACCCATGTAAGAAAGTAATTTCCAAAGGCCCTCAATTTATTATACTCTTCACTATCACCTGTAACCCTGGAAGCAATCACTAATCCATTGCACCTTCTTACAGTATCTACCATATCTGGAAGATCATAGGCCCTATGAGAAAAATCTGCATCCATCATGACAATGTAAGTACCTCTTGTCTCAGCGAATCCCGTACGCAAGGCCCCTCCCTTACCTTGATTATGCTTGTTCTCTATTAACTTCACAAACGAATATTGCCTCGCAATATCAGCAGTTTTATCCGTTGAACGATCATTTACAACAATAACTTCAATACTGTATGAAGAGCTCCGGATTACCTTATCCAGCTCGTCTAATACAAAAGGAATGCAAGCTTCTTCGTTTCTGGCAGGAAGGACAATTGACACATCACATAGTTGATTACCTTCAAGCTGTTTCTGTTTAACATAATCAATTGTTTCGCGTTCTTTGCTAATCCAATCTAATAATTTCTCTACACCATCTACAGGATTGGTCTGAGGTCTCCACCCTAACAACCTTTCAACCTTTCCGACATCAGACACATAGACCTTTTGATCACCTAAACGCCAATCGGCATAGGAAACCTCTAAAGGCTTACCTGTCTTCTTACTTAAGATAGCAACAAGCTCATTAAGTGAAAGCGTCTTTGAAGGTCCTCCCCCAATATTAAAAACCTCTCCTTTAATCGAATCAATATTTAGAATAGCCTTCTCATACAAGTTGATTAAATCATCTATATAGAGCACATCACGAACCTGATTACCATCTCCAAATATTGTTATCGCCTTAGAGAAAGCTGAACAGATTGCAAACCATGCTACCCATCCCTGATCTTCCATACCATACTGATGAGGACCATAAATACAAGATTGCCGGAAAACAACGGAAGGAATACCATAGGTTCGTGCATAGTCAACAAAATACTGATCAGCCGCTCCCTTAGAACAGCCATAAGGAGTTTCAAAGGACAGTTGCACTTCCTCCGAGTAACACATATCATTACTCGTTGAGTAACGTCCTTCCTTCATTATAATATCTTGAGAACTGCTGCCGTATACCTTATTAGTCGACGCATATAACAATATCGGCTTCTTGTTACTCGTACGTGCCAACTCGAGAAGATTAAAAGATCCCTGAATATTACTATTATAATCACGGACTGGATTGCTTATTGATAATGTCACGGCAACCTGTGCGGCCATATGAACAACTATATCCGGTTGAAAAGCATAGTAAATTTCTCTTAACTCTTTAGAATGGCTGATATCTAGACAATGAAATTCTATTTTTAGTTCTTCCAACTGCTCAACATTGTGATCAACCCCAACCCTGCTACAATCATCTATTACACAGACACGGTTGTTTTTAGAAAAATGCAGTACTGCATTAAAACCAACAAACCCCAAGCCTCCAGTTATCAATATTTTTTTATCTTTTACCATGTTATTATCCTTGTTTTATTAGTAAAATTCCGCATAGTCGAACTCTTCGTACTATATATCATTAAATTGGAAGTAATTATGTGACTGTTTTCGCCCGGTACATTTATCTGCGGAGACTTTCAAGAAATGTTTCCTCATGAAAACTTACTATAATTTTTTATTGCGTGCTTTAACATCCTTATCAGCCCCATCCTTGACCATATCAACCATTCGATTCCCTGCGATATGCTGAAAATCATATCAAATATTCTGCTAGGTGGAAATTTGATTAGTACTCTTACTAAAGGAATCGTCCAGGGATATTTAACAGCAATAACAGAAAAATGATGTAGATTTGTAACTTCATCAATGTCCTTTTGCTTCAATACACTTCGGTTCATCCCGTACAAACCCCTTCCGTGTGCATTGTATACTTCCTCGCTAACTAACCCATTATCCAGGGCAAACCTGGATATTTCCAAACCTGGCAATATCTGGAAAATATAACAACTAAGAGAATCCACCTGCATTTTAATGTTTAAATATATTGTATCCCATGCCTCACCAATGGTTTCTGTAGGTACGCAAAACATGTTGTATGTTATTACTGGAATATTATATTTTTTGTACATTCTTCTTGCTTCTATAAGCTGCTCGTCTGATATGTTCTTTTTCAATATCTCGTTTCTTACACGGGGATTTCCTGATTCTACCCCAAATCTAACTGATACACAATTACCAGTATCAGCTAAGGCTTTAGCTGTCCTTTCGTCACACAAATTTGCCCTTATATTACAAGTGAAAGGAATATCGAGTTCGTCCTTGTATTTTTCAAAGAATTCAAGAAACCATCTTTTGTTGAGATTAAAAGTACTGTCAATAAATTGTATATAACCAACGCCATGTTTATCTTTTATTTCCTTTATTTCTTTTATTACTCTATCAGCAGACCTATACCGAACAGTCTTACCGTGACCCTTGTGAAGTTTATTAAACTGAATATTGAAGCAAAAGCTACATTGATAGGGACATCCCCTTGAAACTAATACCTGTGCATATTCTTCATTTCTGAAATATTTGTTTTTTCTATATAAATCTCTATCAGGATCAGGCAATGAATCAATATCTTCAACGAGGTTCCCAAGCTCATTCTTGTATATTTTGCCATTTTCCTTGACCCAAAAATTCTTTATTTTATTTATACTATTATCTGAGCTTAAAGCATCAGCAAGCCCTTTCATTGGCAGTTCACCTTCACCTCTGCAGATTATATCAACACTTGGATGCTCAATCATCTCAGGAAAAAATGTCGGATGAGGGCCGCCCACAATAATAGGCACAACCACACCGCTCTCTTTTAATTTAGTTGCACATTCAATTACCCATTCGTGATGTATTGTCATACAAGGAAACCCTATTAAGTCTGTTGGGGATTCCTTTATTTTCTTAATGACATCGTCAGTATCACCCAATACTATGTCAGTCTCGTGTCCATGAGCCTTTAGAAATGCTGAAATAGACGCAATTCCTATATACTCAAACCATACATTCTGTATAAAAGTAACTTTAGCCATTAGATTAACTCCCTTGATTGTATATAATCTTCATAAATTGGACCTAATATAATAGCTACTTCCAATTTTTTCTATTTAAATTAACCGGCAAGGAAAATATTCTCAAAACTATAAACACCTTTATAAATAAGACATAAAAACCTCTGAGAAATGATGATGACAATTCCCCACTTTATAAGAATTGCCTTTACGTTTTGACTTGCAAAAAAGCAAAAGAAATATAATGATTAGTCATATAATTTCAATTTAATCAGAAGTTGATCGTTTATAAATCTTTCCAAATCCCTCAACATCTTGCACTGTCCAACCATTTTTTAGTGCTTTTTTCAGAAATGGTTCAACATGCAGAAGATAACGCAAGTATATTTGAGTTGCAGTAGAAGGCCTTTTTGCAGCAAAACCGTTGCTAACCCAGATTACATCCAGACTCTTTAAGAACCTCTCCGTATCTCCAGACGCATCCTTAAATGGTGGCAGGTACAATGGGTGAAAGACATTGTCCAGGTCAACATCAGTAAAAGATTTGATCCACGGTTCTTCATGGGCAAGCACCCTTGTTGTCTTATCTACACTTGATAGGAGTTCATGACGAACGTTTGACATTTTTCCTGATAATGAAAAAGGATTAACCGACAAATTCCTAACGCCCGCATCCTTGCCGTATCTATTATGCAACGAAAAAAAGATACACCCAGCCATAACCAGGACTATGATTGTTGTCATCCAGGATTGTGTTGTCGTACATGAAGAATCATTCCGGTATTTAATAATGGAGAGAACAAAGTCACGTTTGATAACCATGAATGTTCCCCCACCAATTAAAATAATATCAATAATCCAGATCATTAGTTGTGATGAGGTTTTTAACATTATATGAGGAGCTAAAACACCTACACTCCATCTATTAACAAGGAATCCTGATAAAACCATTAATACGCCAATAAAATAAATAATGTTATGGCCTCTGGAAGATACATCTATCACAGATTTGTTATTGGATCGACTTAATATCCAATTATAAATGTGTCTTATGAGAGATGGAAAGTTTGTGGCAATCTGTATAGTCATCAGGAAGCCAACCGGAAACAGAACCATCACGTACCGTTCTGAAGGATTAGTCAATAAGAGAACACCAACTATAGCACCGGTCCCAAAACCTATTGAATACAAATGTGCAAGTAAATTACGAACTTTAAAATATTTATAAATCCCATAGAAACCTATGGGCAACAATAACCACGACAAAAACACCCCGCTTAAACCAACCCCGCCAAAACAAAAGCGAAAATAGAAACCAGAAATATAGTCAAGAGGAATCTTGATAATGCCAGTCACATTATCCAGGATATGGCTGAAAAATACCTTTGGATTATTGAAGATAGCTTCTGGAATACTTGAGGCACCACCAAAGGCGTCTTCATGAGTGAAATACCAATCCTTATGAATCCATTCGGACTCTGGTACGTTACGAGTTACATAGTTCCAATTTCCATACTGCAGGCAGGATATTGTTATAGCCCCATCCTGAGGAAATGGAGCCCAGGGATAATCTATCAAAAGAGGATTATGATCCGACCGCTTTGATTGAAAGAACATCGTCAATATTACGATCAATATTATCACCGCTTTAACAATAATAGGGGTGATCCTCCCTTGCCTCCAAAAACATGATAGAGAAGCAATGGGCTCTCTTTTAGCACGTCTTTCTAGTACCGTACCTATTATATGCCCCAGTAGGAACGGAATATAAGCACTATCAAAGAAGGCGGCCGCTCCCAGTGAAGCGGGAAAGTAGCCTTTGTTTAGCGCAGATTGCCTGTCTGCCCGGAAATACAAAGCAAGAAAACCTATACCAGCGACTCTCGCACCACCTTGAACTGTCCAAAGTAAAGGTAACCACGCACAGATGAGGAGTAACGCAGGTGTACCGGGAAGGAATCTGCGTATCAACAGATATATAGATATATAAGCAAATAGGTGTGTGACAAAATGCTCAAGCTGTATCGACAGGGGATAGTCAAAGAATAGAAAGAATTGTAAATATATATTATAAAGAGGTCCGTGATGAAGCACGGGAAAACCCCAGGTCTGCCTGAAAACCTGTGCACTTGCCCAGTTCTTGAAACTTTCTGCACCCGGTTCCCAAAATCTCGGTGCAAGTAGATATGAAGCCAGACAAAGAATTATAAAGCAAAAAAACAACTCTTTCACTGATACTTCAGACTGTGGTTTAATGAGACGAGATTTTGTTGTTCGGAACATTTTGATAAATTATGAATGGTGATAGGCTTACTGGCGTCTATAACAGAAACTATTGAAAATATGCAAGTATTCTAAATTACCCCACTCATAATCATTAGTAAGGCACTTTCCATAATGAAGATCAGGATTTCATTAAATGTCTTTTAGATAAAAAAATGTATTCATTACACTCAAACCTTAAAATGGTATCTCAGAACAAGTACTAATCAAGCAAATCTCGATTCTGGCGCAAAAATTCCGTACCAATATTAGAACGAAAGTTCCTATTTATGAAGCTCGGTTTGAATAGCAACCAGAACCTTTTTTGAAGCTCATCATCTTCCTCAGTTGTTTTCCATGACCCTTTCAGCCGCATATGCATTTCCCTCGTTGCGGCTTCTATTTCTTCCGGTGTATTATAAACTATCTCCAAATTATTCTCCTCATAGAGATGAGTATGTAGAAATCTTCCTACTCCTGACTCAAGAATTTCTTGGAAGGTCATGAAACGACGTTCGCTACGCATCCATAATCTCTTCGGAATAAACAAATCCTGCGGGTCATCTGCAAAAACATATTCAAGGGGAACAACGTTAACATAGAGTATTGGTTTACGTAAGATTCTAGAAACGGAATCAATCCCTGTTCCATTGCTGATAAAAAAGCAACATTTGGAAGGAAGATAAATATCCAGGAAACCGCTCCTCATTCCGTTTGTCGCATAATCGATAAATTTTGGATGAGATATATTGCATCTTTCTTTCACTATTGATCCCATTCTTACTACACTATATCCAATGTCTACCATGCTTTCGATGGCGGGAATATAGGTATTAATATCCATATTATTGTAGTCGTGATATGACCAGTCAACCTTTGGTGTAGTTGTTTCCTTATATGTTTTATCTCTTGCATTAATGCATACATAATCTATGTCAACCAACCCCATCTCAACCAACGCACTATTTCCTGTTTCTGCTTCTTCTCTGGTAAAGGAAAGCTGTAATTTGCTACCATGTAATATTCCGTATCTATCCCTTGAACTGGTATCAATCAAATGTTGCTCAAAGCCTGAACATAAATTTATTGCTCTGTATACATAGTAGAAAGAACGATGTATTGGCAGTCTTCGCTTCCACATTCTTACTAATTGCTCATTACATACAGGAATTTTATTAGGAAAGAATATGTCAAACGAGCAAGATGGATGCAATCCGGCATCACGTTCACAAAGATACAAATCGTAATCCAAGGCGAGATGGCCGATGCAATCTGTACGAAGCGAACCAACTCGGATCAAAATAAAGGGTCGAAGAATAAATAAAAACAGAAGTATTGCAGGCGCAACAATCACTGAAATCACTTCTCTTATCATGCGTCTTAGTTTCCTGGCAAGTACAGGCAACCCTCCTTTATTGATTTCCAATATCTGAGATTTGACAAAGGATTTTAGCTCGGCACCCATCTCACATCCCTTGCATAAGCTTTTCCATAATAAAGACTTGTCCTTGACATTCTCATCCATTTTCAGTTTGCCCTACAAAATACACCCCAACATTCCTCCTGGTCTCTTTTCGGAATTCCTCAATCTGTTCCAAAGTCATAAAGTTAATCCTCCCCCATCGTTTTGCCTTCTCTTCCGTCTTGAAATTGATTCTATCCCACTCAAGACACCTTATCATTCGTAATTCATTCACAGTAAATTCATCAGTTTCTATTACAGGGTTAGCAAAGCCCAAGGCATCATCCCGGTAGAAATCATAGTCCTTTGGCAGAAAACCACGTTCCATGGCAATGTTACACAATTCGGTACCGGGAAATGGGGTTGCTACCGCAAACTTAATAGAATCAGCATTTAATTCCTCTGCAAAATTTGTTGTTTCTCGTATCTCATCCCAAGTCTCTCCAGGAAACCCAATGACAAAATCAGCTTGCAATTCAAAATCCAATTCCTTACACCACTTTGCAACTTTTCTTACCTGATCATTCCTTGCTGGTTTGTGAATAATTTCTTTTAAAACCCTTTCACTACCTGACTCCGGTGAAATTGTTATCTGATAACACCCACTTTCCTTCATAAGTTTCAGGAGTTCATAATCCATCCTCCAGGAAGCCACATTCGTATTCTTCCAAACCAGATCATATTTGCGGTTTTTAATTCCCTCAATAATGGTTATAGCTCTATCTCTGTCTCCATACATCTCATCATCATGAAAAACAAGCTCTTTAATTCCATAGTCGCAAACCAGCAAATCAATCTCTTTAAGAACATTTTCAGCACTTCGATACCTTATTGCCCTTCCCGAAACAATCCAACCTGCACAAAAACAACACTTAAAAGGACAACCCCGGGAAGTCATTACTACCCCGGCCGGACTGCGCCGTGTACTAACACCACCTCCAGCCGATTGTTTAAACTCTAGTATTTTTCCCCAATTAAATAAGCTATAATCTGGAAACGGATATGCATCCAAGTCATTTATCTGTCCAATTGGATCATGAATTATAGCCCTTCCATTCACTCTATAACCAATCCCATTCATCGAGGAAAAATCGGGATGCTTACTTTGCAAAATATCCAGGAATGTTATCAAGCGTTCTTCGCCTTCAGACAAAACAACATAATCAATATTTGAATCTTCAAGTACCCTTTGTGGCATAATAGTTGGATGCACCCCACCAAATACAGTAATTATTTTACTATCCACCTCTTTAGCCAGTTTGGCTGTCAGATGAGCCTGCCGCCAATATTCTATTGACAAATTTGTAAGGCCAACAATATCCGGCTCAAATGATTTTATTCTCTCTTTTACCCGTTCCGGGGACAAATTATCAATATTGGCTTCTACCACCTCTACTTCTAAACCATAGTTTCTGATTATAGGAGTAAGCAAACAGACTGAAGGAGTAAACCAAAGCCAGCATCTTTTACCAAACCAGCGAGTGTTTGGCACTACAAACATGAATTTATTAATCTTCCTCACTTGCCACCTCTCTTTTCACAATATACATAATCAATAACCTACCCACTATCTCCAAGCCTTCTACACACAATCCTCCACAGGTTTGTTAATAAAAAGCCTATCCTAAACTATTATCTTTCCTGGAAAGTTTGAATATTCATTCATTATTTTTGTATTTATTTCCTGTTTTCTAGAACTGCATATGAAGACCGGAATTTGCTCCTTTATCCCGGAAAGCACTTCAGGCGGAGATATGTCCGTTTCAATTCCATTACCATTAACTTCGTCATCAATATGATAACGGATGCTTTCTCCCTTAAATATATGCACCATCTCTTTATAATATTCACCATTTCCCCACACAATGATTTCAGGATAATTATACTTCTTTAACATTCTTTGATAGCGATGAGTAGTTATCGAACCTGGGACATCATGCGTTCCAATTGGAAACGCTATACTTCGCTTTTCGAGATAATCCTTATAAAATGCTAATAAATTCTGCCAGGATGAAATCATTTTCTGATTATTCAATATTTTGCCAAACTCATTCTCTGACATTACGAAACATATTAAATAAAGGAGAGTATTCCTATAATAACGTTCAAAATCACCTGGAGTATTTTTAAACTTTGCAAACAATTTACTGGCAGGAGTTCCAGGAAGGAAAAAAAGCCTGGCACAACTAAGGTAGGCTCGTTCTTTGGGCAATGCCTGAATAAGCTTAAATGTTTCCTTTACATGCTCATCCGTCTCCGCAGGATTAAATGTAATAAGATCATATTTCACATTTATCTTATACTTCGCAAGAAGATGGGCATATTCTACATGATATTTATTGGGCAGAGGTCTTGTGAAGTAGGTACGGTTTATGTAATCGCTTCCGGATTGAAAGCCTACTACAGTATCAATAAATCCGGCATCGACCGCTATTCTTAATATTTCCGGATCATTAACGACGTGTTTGGGTACCAAGTATGCCCAAAATGGGATATTTACTTCATTCTCATACATATGAAAAAATTGTTTTAAAACCTCAAATTTAGCAGTTAAATACTCATCCCTGAAATTAACAAAAATAATTCCCGAATTCTTTGCTTTTATTAGTTCATTAATAACACTCTCTATCTGACGATTTCTCCTGTACGGAATGCGAAACCCCTCTTTTTTATATAAATTACGCCAATTGCCTGCGGAGCAATAAGAGCAGGTATTAATACAACCTCTTCCAAAGAAAATGCTATAAGAGTAAGGATACCTTATCAGTTCATGCCTGTTCTCGTATGTATATAGCTTATCATAATCAATATAGAACGAATCTTTATTGATGAGCTGCTCCCTCAATGGCATCTCTTCCGGTTCCCCAAATTTATTAACTACCAATTCCCCATTTTTTTTGTAACTGATGTTATCAAAATCTTCTATTGACTTACCGCATTCAATAAGAGAAATAAGTTCCACTATTTTGTTTTCTGCTTCACCTCTATATACATAATCTACAAGATCCGAATATGTCTCCGGATCGAAAGTAGGACCATACCCTCCCGCAAGAATTATCCCTTTAAATATTTCTCTGATTTGAGGCAGGACTAGCAGGGCAATATCACGATCCGGGCTCCTTGAGCTGATACAAAGAATGTCAGTCTTTAATTCAAGAATCAAATCAAGCAGTATCTTTATGTCACGAGTGCTTGCTTTGTTAACATCTGAATTTGAACCCACAATATCCCCGTAAGGACTAAACGTTTCCATGCAACCCGGGTCTTCTTTAAACCACTCGATTTCCTTTTGACATGGCAGTTTAAAAAAGATTGTCGATACTTTATGCCCAGCTTCGATTAGAACCCTTGACAAAACATTCACGCCAACCGAGAAGTCGTTATAAAATGATATAAATGTTATTTTTGCCATATCCTTGCACCCCTTCTCTTAACTTCTGTTTTTTAATTAAAACAATGAAATTTCTATATCAACTAATCTTCAGTCTCTATGTCGGTTATTTCCCAAATAATCTTAACATTTCTATAACGCTTTCAACATTTGCAAATGACTGTTCGGGACCGCACGGCAAAAACAGGCCCTGCGTTTCAAACGTCCTAGAATTTGGAAAATCTCCATCTATCCCAAGATAAGATGCTGAATTCAAATTAGGGTAAGCTGGTCGTGTTTGAATCCCTTTCGAAGCAAGAAAACTAATTAGACTTTCACGTTTATTGCACAATACATCTACATACAGGGGTACCTCTCCGCAAGAAATGTCAATCGGTATCAAATCAAGAAACGAGAATTTCTTGATTTCAGAACTGTACTGTTCGTATACCTCTTTGAGGTGGGAAATTCTTTTCGGCACACGAGCAAGCTGCACTAGCCCTACCGCAGCCTGTAAATCTGTAAACTTGAAATTAAATCCCATATGAGTATAAGAAGAATTGATAACATCACTAACACCATGAGTTCTGGTAAGTTTCAAACGTTGGTATATCTCTTCACTTCTTGTTACGATAAAGCCACCTTGCCCGGTTGAGATAATCTTAGCCAAAGACAATGAGAAACAACCTGCTTCAGAATGAGTGCCGATGTATCCCATAGAATTTTTTGAAAACAGAGCCTGAGCTGCATCCTCAACAACAAATAATCCGTATTCATTTGCAATTTTATAAACTTCTGACATATCAACTGATCGACCATTTAAATGGACTGGTATAATTGCCTTTGTCCGTGATGTTATTTTTTCTCTGATTTTGGATACATCCATTACGGGGATATCAGGCAGAACATCTACCAGTACAACTTTTGCACCCGTCATTAATACTGCATGTGCTGTCGCAATCCAAGTACGATTAGGAAGGATAACCTCATTATCACGGCCTATTCCCAAGGCCATAAGCGATAATAGCAACGCTACGCTTCCGCTTGTTGTCATGACTACAAAAGGAACATCCAAACTTTTTGCAATTTGTTCCTCCAATTGCCTTGTCAGCAGACCTTCGCCAATGTTTTCATTGATAACAGCTTTTTTGAGGCTTTCCGTTTCATCCACACCAAAGGATGTTCGCCACCATGAAATCTTATTCATACCATCGATAGAATGCTGTTTGTTTGTATCGGGAATATTAGTTATCAAATCACCTCTATCCCCGGCAAAGGTACGATAAAATGCCCACCGTTTGCCAAATACTGTGCATGCTTTTTCATAATCGGAACAGCATATCGCCAAGCAAAGATTAAAATATAATCTGGTTTATTCTTATATATATCAGGAGATGGATTCACCGGAATGTGGTATCCGGGACTATGTAAACCTTGTTTTATTGGATTGTCATCGTACAAAACATCCAACATCTGACCTGCTCCATAGTAATAAAGTAAAGTCGTGACTCCCACTGAAGCCCCATATCCAGAGATTGTTTTGCCATTCTTTTTTAGATCATTAAGCAAACTGAGTAATTGTTTCCTAATACCCTCCATTCTCGAAGCAAATTCTTTATACGTCTCTGCTTGATCAAATCCAAGACTTGTCTCCCAACTCATACGATCAAGAACGGCAGGAGAAATATTTCTGGACGTTCCTTTGTGTTGGATAGTACCTCTTAAAGATCCTCCCTTAGTTGGAGAGTGTTGAATATCGACAACTTCCAGCCCATGATTTTGAAAATACTTCACAAGTGGGTTTAATCTAAAATAGCAGAGATGTTCATGATAAATATTATCAATAACGCAGTTACGGATCAAATCCACCAAACTTCCGGATTCAAAAGTAAAAATACCGTCGGGGGAAAGCAGCTCGCGGATCCCTTTGGCAAAGCCACCTAAATCCTCAACATTAGCCATAACGTTGTTTGCAGAAATAACTGTAGCAGCGCCACGTTCTTCCTTGATCTTGCAAGCTAATTCATGGGAAAAGAAAGTATTGAGAACATCAATGCCTGCACTCTCCACCTTCTTTGCAATCTCCTTGGCCGGTTCAATTCCTAATACTGAAAGGTTTTTTTGCCTTAAATATTTCAAAAAAGATCCATCGTTACACCCAATATCTACCGCGAAAGATCCTTGATGCGGATGAATGGTTTCTATCAAATCGTCAGCATATCTTTGAAAATGTTCAACTAATCCCATTGATGTCGATGTTTCGTACAAATACTCTCCATAAATAAATGCGGGATCAACAACATCAAGTAACTGCAGTTGCCCACAACTGTTACAAAAATATAAATCCAAAGAGTAGGCTTCTTGACTTATATCAAGTTGACCAGCAGCAACATAATGATCCCCTACTGGAGTTGCAACAAAAGGCATAACTAATTCAACAGAGAGGCTATTGCAAAGCCGACAACGATCCCGTTTAAAATAAATTCTTGATTTAGATTCCTCAGTTAAAAAATTCTCACTATTCATATGGTTAAATTTCCTTTGTTTGCTTTTCTAATTTATTCATAAATTCTTTGGCCATTGCATGATTATCTTCCTCCGGAGACCATGGTGCAAAAATAGTGTCAGACCTAACAAATGGACCATTTGTACTTTCATGAAAAACCAGAATCTCTGAAGTAATCATCACTGTATGGTAGAGGGCATCAGTGATTCTATAGTAAAAATTCTTTCCTGAAGAATAATCCCCCATGGAAACAACCTCCTTGATATCCCCCTGCTGATTAAAAATTATTATATCCGCTTCTCCTTCTACCACATGAAAGGATTCGCTTTTCCCTATGTGCTTATGTGGCCGCACATAAGCATCCCTCGCATGAATAATAAGCATCTCATGAACCAAAGCATTGATATCTTTGTGAGCACAGAGACGGCTGCGATTTCTTGCATTAGCCAGGGCCTTATTCTTCAACCACTGAATATTTTCCTGGTTAATCTTTACGATAGTTTCATCCGAATAAAAGACTTCTTCATTTAATTGTCTCATTGATGCCATGTTTTGAACCCAAAATAATATTAATATTTATATAATTAAAGCCATGGGATTCCCAGGGAAGATGGATTTAAAGGCACCCCCTCTTTTTATAAATTCCTGATTTTTCTCTAATACTTTCTCTTCTCCCGCAGGAGACACCGTCAAGAGGCAAAGCTTTATTCCCTTGTCTAAAATGAATTGGGATTCGTATATCGGCAGGTGCGATCCAGGCATAAACATTCCTCGTTTGTGGGGATTATCATCTACCACAAAATCAATATGGTCCTTTATGTTCAAAACATTAATAAAGGTACAACACATATGGGCGGCACCAAATATAGCAATTTTTCCATGTTCCTGTTTATAAGCCTTAAGGAAATTATTATATTTTTTTCTTGTTCCCTGTAACTGAGAGGAAAATCTTTGCACTTGGTCAATTTCAACCTTTATCACATCTTCAGGCGGAAAAGGCTCTTTAATACCTACTTTAGGTTGTGCAATCCCGATATAGGAGTCTTCAAGTGGATACTCTTCCCTTATGAAAGAGACCAGCTCGAACCCGCCAAAACCAAAACAACTCTGGAATGTCGCAGGGGTAAAATATACGGTATGTTCCTCCCAGTAGGTCGTATAATCGCATTTACTCAAGGCACGCTCACAATCAGGAATTTCAAATACAACATAACCATTGGGACGAATAAGACACTTCACCGCCTCCATAAATTGCCGAATGTCCATCGCATGTTCAATCAAATGGCGAGCAATACAAATATCAAATTTCCCGTGCTTTTCGGCAAGAATCGCAGCCCTCTCAGGAGTAAACAAATTGACAACAGTCTCAACGCTTGACAAAGGATCCGAAATTCCTAATTCCGTATTTGGATCAATTCTCCATGTATTACAGTATCCCAGTCTATTGAAGCGACCCAATGTTGAGTCTTCTTTAAAGCTGATTCCACAAATATTGGAATCTTTGGTTATGCCTGGCAGCTGTGTAAGCTTTTGGACTAATCGATCCAAGTGCCTCTCCGGTTCGGTACATTCCAGCCAATCAAACCTTGGCTTTAGCTCATCAATAGACATGGGTTCCATTAATTGGACCATACCACAATCCAGGCATTGCCCGATCGTAACCGGATGCTTATATTCTTTCTCCTTTGGAGAAAACAGAAAACGATGGCAAACAGGCTGCTCTCCTAAATCTAAAATCTCTTTAACTTTTTCTCTTTGACAAAGATTACAACCTTTCATTTATATCGGCTCTTTGTATAAACTTCCTGTCTTGACTCCCATCAAATGCCTTTCTGACCCCCTCATCAAGAGAGGTAAATGAAATACCTGGCAATAATTGAATTAATTTCTTATTACTAAAACCGTGATCTACTTTATGTTTCGACCTTTCGCGCGTATTTATTTCAAGTAAGTTCGTAGTTAAAGAAGAAACTATATCCAAAATGTCCTTAAACGTATTACTTTGTCCGCTTACAATATTCACGACACCTTCAAATTTATTCAAAATTAAACGGGCCATTATCTCGACCATATCATCGATAAAAATAAACTCCCTCTTTTCCAGCCCATTACCCCAAAGTGTTATAGGTTCACTGGCAAGCGCCTTTCTTATAAAACCAGCAGGTCCATAAGCAGCACTGCGATCCCCTGCCCCATAAATGAGCGGTGGGCGCAAGATGAGAAGTGAGCTTTGTTGCTGAGCAGCAAAAACCTTACGATACATACATTCAGAAGTAAATTTAGCCATACCGTAATAAGATGTTGGCTGTACACCTGTTTCCTCTGTTATATTGTTATTTTGAATTTCTTCTCCATATACCGCTGTTGAGCTAATATATACAAACCTCCTTACAGAATATTTTTCTAATAACCGACACAAGTTTATAGTCATCGCCATATTACGAGAAAAGGAATCTAAATTATCTCCAGCCTCCTTCTTCAACATTGAACACATGACGACGGCGGTCGCAGAATCTAACTTATCAGAAAGTTCGGTAATCTTTTCTTCTCTGGTTAAATCCATTGTCGAGGAAGAATATCCAATAATTTCGACCCCTGATAAGTGTTTACAGAGAAATTCCTCTAAATTACTACCTACAAAACCAGTATGACCCAAAATAAGAATTCGCTTAATTTCCTCTGGCTGCTTAATATTTATCATTTATTTACTTTGTTTGAATTGTAGGCTTCAAAACATTTTGTAATTGTCACAAAAATATCTTTATACTCTTCTAAGCTAACATACTTTGAAAAGCAGTAATTTGGGAGGAGCTGATTCACGGATGAAGCCATCTCCTCGGTAATACCTGGAACGTCTTTCCAGACATCAGTACCCGGCAGAGGTGATAATGAATTGACGGAGACTGAGGTTAGGCTTGATTTCAAGGACAAGTTCTCTTGTTTCAATCATTTCCTCCGCAGTTTCATCAGGAAACCCGACAATTGTAAATAACTGCCAGTCCAAACCCAACGAATTCACCATTTGAGCCTTTTCACGAATCTGTTTCTTATTGCATCCTTTTTTCATGTATTTTAGTATCTTGTCAGAGCCCGCTTCAAGGCCAACGGAAATTCCCGAACAACCACATTTAATGAAATGTTCGAGCAACTCCTTAGTTACCGTGGCCCATCTTACGTTTGTTGTCCATGGAACATTGAATTCTTTCAGTATGTTCGCAATTCTTTTCGCTTCAACGTGAAAATCACTATTAGAAGAATCAGTAAGCGATATACTGTTAACACCCCACTCATCCAGAAGTTCTATGATCTCATTCCTCACAGACTCAGTTTCTCTATAAAATGGTCTCCCTTCCCATAAAAATGAATTTGAGCAAAATTTACATTGCGCAACACATCCACGACTGGCAATTACCATACCAAAATCCCTTGGAGTATAAAACTCTTTAGACAATAAGGCTTGCCTCCTGGGATAAGGAAGTTCTTTCAAGTTTATTTCATTAGCATTACTCCGTATTATTCCTTTAGGGCAACCATCTTCTATCCATTTTGGAAAGGTTGCATCAGAATAGCCCTGAAAAACACCATCTATGTATTTCTTTGAGAGAAATGTATCTGGTAATGCAGTAACATGTGCTCCCCCGATGCACGTATGTATTTGAGGGTTATATTCTTTCGCTATCTTAAGAGCGTTTAAAGCAGACCGGAATTTACAGGTAAAAACTGACACTCCAACAACTTCAGGATTATATTCCTTTAACACTGATAAATAATGTTGCCAGATTTCATGATCAAAATCATTGATACCTTCAAAATATTGCTGTTGTCTATTCAAAAGTTCGATTCTATTCTTTGTGGCTGTGCTTTTAAGAAAATACCTATCGGCATCATAGATATATGTCTCGTGATTATTCATGTGACAAATCGCCGCGAGTTGAGCAAGAGAGGTAGGATAATACCATCTATCATAGTTCATAAAAGAATGAAATGCCGGTTCTACGAAAAGTATTCTCATGTAATATTACCCTATAAAAATATATTCTTTATTTTATGCAATTCCTTATTCAAAATATATGAATTCGTAATCACCTGTATAATCAAAATGGTTGTACAGCCAGACCCACTCCTCCGAATCAAAAAAAGATTCGGCAGTCAACGCCCAACATTGCAGGTTGAAAAGTTCCTGTTCATTCCTATAGCTCTCGACCATAGTATATTTGTTTCTTCCTACCCGTTCGATTTCCTTTATTGCAATTTCCAAATCAGAAATACGTAGATTGTGCAAACAGCCCAATGATATAACCAGATCAAAATAGTCATCTTCCCATTGGTAGGGATCCTGAGCTTTGCGTTGAAAAAGGTTATTTCTAACTTCTTCCTTGGCATCAGCCAGGCCATGTTTGGAGATGTCAAAACCTACGATCTCGGCATCAGGCAAGAGCTGCTTTAGCTCATAAAGCAAGAAGGCCTTTCCGCAACCAACGTCAAGTATTTTAGAATCTGGCTTAAGATTATAAATATCGATTAATGGTTTTGCTACTTTCTTCCAACGGTCATCAATATACTTATAACCACCATAGCCGTACCGTCTGTCTCCATCCCAGTAATCAAACTCGTACTCCTTTGCTTTTTTCATACAATGAACTTTTTCATCCACCATACGATCAATGTATTTGCGCGCTGTCATCTGATGCAGTGGAGTAAAAATATTTAATAATTTACCCATTTATCACCTCAATATCTTGTTCGGTTTCCTACTGAAATTGTAAGAATATATTTCCATCTCCTACCCCTTACCCTTCAAAACAACATTAACTCCCCTGATTATATCGTCTTTAGAAAGCCCGTTTAATGCTTTCATTTCCTGGTAATTACCGTATCCTTGAGGAAAAACATCATTTAACCCCAATCTCTTAAAAGAATGTAATACACATTTCTCTTCAACAAGAACTTCTGCCACACAGCTTCCAAGCCCACCTGTTATTGAATGTTCCTCGACTGTGAGAATTGCCTTTGTTTCACCGGCAGCATTAATGATAATCTCTCTGTCTATGGGTTTTATTGTATGAATATTAATCAGCTTTGCTGAAATACCTAATCCTTCCAGTTCATTAACCGCCTGCATTGCTTCATGTACGATGCTTCCAGTTGCTATAATTGCGATGTCACTACCTTCTCTAAGAGTTACACCCTTTCCTATCTCAAATCCATAATCATCCTCATATATTTTAGGAGTACCCCCGGTTGTAAGGCGTAAATACACCGGGCCCACGATACGAGCGGCTGCATTAGTGGCTTTAATGGTTTCCAACGGATCGCATGGTGAGAAGATTGTCATCTCAGGAAGAACCCTCATAACTGCAATATCTTCAGTACCATGATGTGTAGGTCCCAAGTAGCTGTAAACAAAACCCACTCCAATGCCTACTATCTTAACATTCATCTTCTGTAAACAAACATCATTTCGGATCTGTTCATATGCCCTGAAGGTGAGAAAGTTAGAAATTGTATAGGCAAAAGGGATCCTGCCGCAAGATGCAAGGCCTGCAGCAACGCTGACCATATTGGCTTCAGAAATACCAAAATTTATAAATCTGTCCGGAAAGTCTTCCAGGTATTTGTCATATACGATAGTGCCGTTGTCGGCAACCAGCGCTAAAATATTATTATTAGTTCTTGACAATTGGTGCAGTGCAGAAATATATGCATTTCTCATTCGAATTCCTTCCAGAAATCACCTAGTTCTAAATCTCTGCTCGCAATCTTCATTTCTTCGAGGTTAGGCATACGATAATGCCATAAGGGTTCGTTCTCCATAAAAGAGACACCCTTACCTTTCGTCGTATGGGCAATTATCAAATTAGGCTTTCCTCCAACAAGCGGGCAAGAATTGAATGTTTCAAGAAGCTGGTTGACATCATGCCCGTCCACCTCTATAACTTCCCAGCCAAAGGCTCTCCATTTTTCTGCAAATGGTTCCAAAGAAACAATCTTATTCAGATAATCCATAGCCTGCTGCTTGTTAAAATCAACAATGGCAGTCAGATTATCAAGCTTGTGATGAGAAGCAAACATAGCAGCCTCCCATATTGAGCCTTCCTGACACTCGCCATCTCCGAGCAGAGTAAACACTCTATAAGGTTCATTATCAAGTTTACCTGATAACGCCATTCCTATTCCAAACGGAAAACCGTGTCCAAGGGCTCCAGTAGAGGCTTCAACTCCAGGAACTTTATGCATATCCGGATGCCCGCCCAGTATGGTTCCACACTTTCCAAAAGTGCAGAGGTGATGCTTGTCGAAAAAACCCTTGTCTGCAAGCACAGCATATAAGGCTACACATGCGTGGCCTTTACTCAATATAAACCTGTCTCTATGAGGGTCATCAGGGTTTCTAGGATCAATATTTAAAAAACCGTAGTAAAGAACGGTCAGAACATCAATAATAGATAAGGTAGCAGGCATATGTCCTCCGCCACCCAGGCATATCGTTTTAAACGTTTCTCTTCTTAATTCTTTGGCCTTTTCTTTTAAATCCATCGCACTCTCAAGTCAATCCACAAACTAATATCATACAAACCCCAAATGCTCTCTATCTGCGTTTAAATATTCCAGAACAAGCTTATTTTTTGAGTTTGCCACACAATGGTGATTACAAACCTTAGAAGGATTGATCTTAAAAAAGTTTTCTTTGCTGGAAAACCAGAAATCCTTAAAGCTTTGATTCTTAATAGAACCGATTAAGCCTTCATCAAGGTTATAAGCTTTATCCTGACAAGGATATACATTCAGATCGGCACCGATAACTGGTAAAATTTGAAGATATGGACACCAATCATACTCTTTATTGAATTTATCATCCAGTTCATGGTATGAATCAAACACCTCAAAGTTCTTACTCGCAAAGTCTTCTGTTGCCCTTTTCACCTGCTCTTTTACGTTTTTGAAAATAGGCTGGTGATATTCATTATTTTTCACTCCATCGTTGCTCACTACACAAGGCGAGATTTTTACACTGTTTACACCGACATCTTTTATTCTTTTTATGAATTCATACAAATGAATGGCATTTTCTTTATCTACAATTACACTAACTCCCAGATAACAATTACCACCAATTTTTTTAAAATCCTCCATATTTTTCATAACCTTAGAGAATTCTCCCTTGGATACACCTCTATATTGGGAATAACTTTCATCATCCCAACCATCGATGGAAATCCTTAGCCATGCTCCATAATGAGCAAATATCTCCGCTACTTCCCCGCATAGCTTTGCTCCATTTGTTAATGCAGCAAATTTAACAGTAGTCTTAGAAAGTTCTTTCACTGTATCCAATAAATATGGATAATAAAAAGGGTCTCCACCACCACTGAAAGTAACAGCCTTTACTCCCATTTCAACAATGTCATCTATTATCTCCATCATTTCTTCTCGTGGAATAAAATCCTTTTTCTGCATGCCTTGCCCCAATTTTAGACTATCTACTTTATACGCACTATACCAGCAGTTGTGACCACATACGTTTGTAGGTTTCATTCGTATATGAATGGGAGGCATTATCTTGCCTGTATTTTCAGGAAGGGAATCCAGCTTCTCTTTAAAGTGGAAAATCTTAAGTTTTGTATATAAAAGACCCATATAAGAATCTGATGGTTGAAGTCTATACTAAATAATATATTTGAAAATTAATTCCTGCTGTAACTGCGTCGTTCAAAGTGTTTATCATATAAAATTAACATGTTCAGGCGGACTCTTTAAATCCCAAAGATACCTGTTAATCTCATCCATCCTGCAATTAACCCTGCATCGGCTAACATCCAGTTTTTTCTCCACCCAACGAAGAGATTTTTTCCTCTCCTCACCCTCCCAGATATCCTTAAAAGTATTTTTATAAATATTGCCGTATTTAAAACGGCTATCACCAAGATAAATACTGCAGCCCCATACGTTACCACTGGCATCTATGTAAGACCAGAAAGGAAGTGCTAAACAATGCTCATAATTTCTATGATTATTATTCCACTTTTTCATGGCATTACTCCTAAAAACAACACTGAAATTACCAGAATTAACTTTGTCCAATTCTTCAGACAGGTATTCAAAGTCACTATATTTTATTGTACTGTATTGATATGTTTTACTCTGAGGATGTTGGG